>OGUC01000558.1_pt1 | contig 20866 bp, 16 predicted proteins | sample 1573701 | NCBI WGS metagenome assembly OGUC01 (sample SAMEA2582017, study PRJEB24529) | metagenome | biome: Human gut stool | place: China | collected 2011
AATACGCCCCATGACAGGGACACGGCCATTTTTTATGGCCTGGTTCTTGGTGTAGAACAGAACTCGAAAGGTACTCCTCATGACTCGATTATTTTTGTTACAAAATTTACTATTTATCGAGTTGTTTTAAGCTATGAAGAATAATGCAAACAATTGAAAAATAACCGCTTATATTGTCTATTTTATAGACTTGGACAAGGTAACGATTAGGTAACGTAACTCATGCTCAAATGTGCTTTTTGTAGCGTCGTTTTTCAAATGGAAGTGAAATACAATCCCATTAATTCGCTGAATTCAAGCGGTGTGTCGCCATTATGCAACTATTTCTAAAAATCTCCGACTTTAATTATTCAAAAGCAAACATTCAGTTATTTCGCTTCAGTTTTTCCTGTGAACTTATTACGTTTCGTCCACACAAGAATCATCACTCCGACCAACAATAAAGCCAACGCGACATAAGCGATACTTTCCGTGACGTGTATGCTCTGCGGATTAAACCACATTTCAATGGTATGTTCACCGGCAGGTACATTCATGGCACGCAAGATATAATCCGCACGGGCAATATCTACCGGCTGACCATCAATCGTCGCTTGCCATCCCGGATAATATACTTCAGAGAATACCACAACTCCGTCTTTAGGAGTAGAAACTTTATAAACCAATCGGTTAGGTTCGTAATCCGTCAACCGGATAGTAGACAAAGAATCCTTGTATCCTTCCGTCACCCCTTTTAGCTGTTCTTTAAATCTCGCATCCACAACAGCAGTCTCCGTAGGGCCAATATTATTCAAAGCGTCAATTTCCTCATTCGCATTATTCACATACTGCACTTTGTCCACAAACCATGCATTACCTAAAGTATAAGGATTTTGTATAGGCATAGTCTTTCCACCCTGTAGGGGAAAAATAAAATAACGAGTATTCAGCATATTCAATACCGGAAACGCAGACGCATCTACTTTCGCCATATCGCCGCCGGCTTCAGACACAGCCTTGAACAAATTACTCATTTCCGGACTGATATGTTCCTCTATCATTTCCTGATAACGGCGCAATTTAGCGGCATGATAACCACCTATGCTCTTATGCCAATAAGAAGTATTATTCTCGTTAAATGTATTCGAAGCCAAGTTCAGTACCCTATAATCCAATGTCTTATCCTCCAAAATGGCCTTATCCGTTTCCGTCGGCCGGAAGCTTTCCGTTCGAACCGTTTGAGGTACAAACTGTGCATCATACAGATAGCGTTTGTTTACATTCCACATTTCCACCAGGCAGAGCAACAACAATACACCAATAGTCAACTCTGATTTCAGCTTACCCATGCCATAAAGCCACAGCAGCACAGCCCCAATTGATACCACAAAGAAACTACGCCAGGCATCCGAAGTGAAAATACTTACGCGAACCTCTTCCAAATTGGCTATCAGTGGTGCCAACTGGTCAGCCGGAATACTCTGCAAAGCCTGCATTTCCATGCTCGACACATAAGAAGGAAAGAAAAAGCGTGGAGCCAGTGCAAACAGCAAAGCAATACCGCCTGTCAATCCAAAACTGATATAAAACGCCTTTGCCTGTTCTTTCATGATTTGCGGACGTGCAATAATCTGCTTCAATGCCAACATTGCCAACAACGGAATTGTAAACTCGGCAATAACCAATATAGAAGATACCGCACGAAACTTATCGTACATCGGAATATAATCAAGGAAGAAATCCGTAAATCCCATAAAATTCTTTCCCCAAGAAAGCAATACAGACAATACAGTAGCAGCCAAAAGCGCCCATTTCATCGGCCCTTTTACAACAAATAGCCCTAAAATGAACAGAAACATTACAAATGCCCCGACATACACCGGACCTGACGTTCCGGGCTGCTCACCCCAATACTGACCAAGCTGATTGTAAATACTTCCATACATCGGATTGGCCTTTTCCATCGCCTTCTCATTGGCAGCAAGAGGCACCGATGCTCCACCTTTCACATTAGGCACCAATAAAGAAAAGGTCTCACCGATGCCGTAACTCCATTGCGTAATATAATCGCGCTCCAATCCACCCTTTGTCTGATTATGCGTATCCGGTTTCACCAATTCGCTCTTTCCACGCATGGTTTCCTTACTATATTCATACGTGTGATAAAGATTTGACAAATTGATACATACCCCCAATACACCTGCTACTACCAATACACCTGTTGCCTTAAAAAAACGGGGTAGTTCTTTCTTCTGATAAGCAGATACCCCGAAAGCCACTGCCATAAACAACATCACAAACAAAAAATAATAGCTCATCTGCACGTGGTTCGATACAATTTGCAAAGCTACAAATATGGCCGTCAGTAATCCACCAAACAAGTATTTCCCTCTGTAAACCAACACCATACCGGCTATGGTAGGCGGAATATAAGCCAACGTTACAAATTTCCAGATATGACCTGCCGCAATAATAATAAAGAAATAGGACGAAAAAGCCCATATAATCGCTCCCAATGAAGCAAGCCACACCGAGAAATCAAACGCACGCATCAGAATATAGAAACCCAGCAGCATCACAAACACATACCACACATAAGAAGGCAAATATAAATGATACAAATTTTCCATCCCTTTCAACATATCCGTAGAATTGTAGCTGGGAGCCATCTGATAAGTAGGCATACCTCCAAAAATCGAATTCGTCCAGCGTGTACGCTCTCCTGTACGTTCCAAGTACTCTTTCGATTCCTCACCGGCACCGATTCCCGCCACAGCATCATGCTGAGACAGAACACGTCCCTCGGTCACAGCCGGGAAAAAGTAAACAAACGAGATGACGGCAAATAAGATAATCACTACTATATCAGGTAGTATTCTTTTAAATAAGTTCATAAGTATATCTGTTTATTAACGCTGCAAAGATACGATATACTCTGATAAATTACGTACATTTGCACCTGAAATAAAGTTGAATTATGAAAATAGGAATTATAACTGCGATGAGTTCCGAGCAGAAACAAGTGGAACAACTGCTCGCCAACAAGAAAGAATATGTCGAAGGACCGTTCCAGTATACGGAAGGAACGATTCAAAACAACACGGTCATCCTGATGAAATGCGGTATCGGAAAAGTAAATGCCGCCGCCGGCACGGTGGAGCTAATCCGCAACTTTCACCCCGATTGCATTATCAGCACCGGTGTGGCGGGAGGCATAGACAGTGGTTTGAAAGTAATGGATGTAGTTGCCGGCAGCCAAATCGTCTACCATGATGTATGGTGTGGAGAAGGAAATGCCTACGGTCAAATCCAAGGACTGCCTGCCCTGTTCGAAGGCAACGACACATTGTTCAACTGCGCCATGTCATTAGACACAGAAACAGCCATCCACGGCGGACTCATCTGTAGCGGAGACAAATTTATCACCGACCGCCAAGAGCTCAACTCCATCAAGACAGCTTTCCCCGCAGGACTGGCCGTCGACATGGAATCAGGAGCTATCGCCCAAATTTGTCATATATATAAGGTACCGTTCCTCAGTTTCCGCATTATCAGCGACACTCCGGGTGCCGACAATCATTGGGAACAATACACCAACTTCTGGAGCACCATTGCCGACCGTTCATTCGAGGTAACCCGCATTTTCCTCCATTCATTACCAGCAAATTTATAATAAAAACAGAAATATGAAAACAATACCCAGTTTTACCATCGACCACATCCGTCTTTTGCGCGGTATTTATGTCTCAAGAAAAGACCAAGTAGGAGGCGACACCGTAACTACTTTCGACATCCGAATGAAAGAGCCCAACCGCGAACCGGCCTTGGGTCAGGGAGCATTGCACACCATCGAACACCTGGCCGCCACCTTCCTGCGTAACCATCCTGTATGGGGTGACAAAATTGTCTATTGGGGACCGATGGGTTGTCTTACTGGCAATTATTTACTGATGAAAGGTGACTTGGAATCAAAAGACATTGTAGAATTGATGCAAGAAACCTTCCGCTTCGTTGCCGAATTTGAAGGTGAAGTACCGGGTACCACCCCTAAAGACTGCGGTAACTGTCTGCTCCACGACCTGCCTATGGCCAAATGGGAATCTGCACGCTACCTGCATGAAGTACTCGAAAAAATGACTGATAAAAACCTGTATTATCCTCAAAAAGCATAGCATTTCCCGGCTTCACACACATTCTCATAAACAAGGGACAGTATTTACGGTTTTTCAAAGCAAAAAAATATTACCGTATATCTGTCCCTTTTTGCCCTTCTAACAGTAAAAGTCTTAAAAACACACCACATCATACTCCAGCCAACTCTGATACATCCTTTAAAAAGAAAACACAATCAGTAGCAATAAATCCGCCACAAATAATATAAAATCGATATTTTTTTATACTTTTGTACAAAATAACTGTTTAAATAACCCTATGGACATACTTCAGGAAACAGACACATTTCATCCTCTGCTACTTAATATCGGCTATGCGATTCATCATTCCGACTGGAACTGGACAGAGGTAAACAGCCCGTTTTTTCGTATCTATTATGTAACAAAAGGTATGGCAGAAGTAACTCTTCCCGACCGAACCATAACACTTTCTCCCCACCACTTATATATTATTCCTGCATTTACCTGTCACAATTGTCATTGTGAAGGAGATTTTGAACATTACTATCTGCACATTTACGAAGACCATTCTTCCGCCACCAGTATCTTGGAAGATTTGGACTTCCCCACTGAAGTTCCGGCCGGCCCACTGGATTTGGAGTTGATCAAACTATTACATGAAATGAATCCCGCTATTCAGCTTCCACATTCCAATCCCTCTACTTACGACAATACCCCTACCCTGATACAAAATATCATAAAAAACAAACAGAAAGCTTTTCATAATAAAGTAGCCTCCAAAGGCATCATCTACATGCTAATCTCTCGCTTCTTAAAAGACGCACAACCCAAAGACTCCAGCAGCGACAACCGTATCATTAATGTAGTCAACTTTATACGTAAGAATATAGACAAAAACATTGACATTGATACTTTGGCCGGACTTTCCTGCCTTTCGAAAGACCACTTCATCCGCCTGTTCAAAAGCGAAATGAAAACAACCCCCTTACAGTATATCGTCAAAAAGAAAATAGAGAAAGCACAACTACTGCTCATCACCAAAGACCTTGCCATCAAGGAAATAGCCTACACACTAGGATATGACAATTACTCGTATTTCATTAAGTTATTCAAAAAGCAGACCGGACTCACCCCACAAACCTACAAAGAGTCTAACCGGAAACATTAGTTACTCTATACCATTATGTTATACCAGCCTAACCCACAAATAAATAATTACTGAATTCCGCATTTATTTCCATAGCACTTGTAGCTAAGTAAAATGAAGCTGTGAATCCAGATATTGGATCTCTATAATATTTATTTTCTTGCAGAAATCCCTCCCAAAGCAGTTCCTGCCAACTACAATTTAAGACCTATATCGATTTAAGACTATCCTTTATCTGAATCGTTTATTGATGCATCTCATCATTTTCAATTACTTTGCATCATCCTATTTACGCCAAATAACAACCTGGTTCAAAACAAGTGGTGGAAAAATTAAGAAAATAAATGAGTCGATATCCGCACAACAGGTATAGAAACCAAAACCTGTTGGCGGACGGCTTTGATTGTATAACAAATAGCTAAATATATCACAATGAAAAAGAACAACCTCATCGCACTCTTTTTAATGTTATGCACTGCCTGCTTTTGCAGTTGCAGCCAGCAAGAGAAAACAGTCACATTCGCCATCGCATCCGACTTCCACGCACAAGATGTCCCGGACGGAAAAGAACGATTAAGCAGTTTTGTACGTGCCGCCCAAGACGCCAATGCAGACTTCATCATAGAGTTGGGTGACTTCTGTCGTCTGGACAGTGCCAATCAAGTGTTTCATGACATCTGGAACAGTTTTCCGAGAGACAAATATCACACCATCGGCAATCACGACATGGATGCTTATACTCCCGATAAGTACGTAGCAGGAATGAAAATGCCCGGGCGCTATTACTCATTCGACAAAGGAGACTTCCACTTTATCGTGCTGGATGGAAACAACTTGTATGATGGAAAAAAATACACTCACTATTCCAAAGCCAACTATTATGTGAATCCCAAGATGAGAGCCTTCGTAGACCCGGAGCAAATGGAATGGCTGAAAAAAGACCTGGAATCGACCGATAAGAAGTGTATCATCTTCTCTCACCAAAGTATCGATACCTTTATGAACAACGGTAAAGAAGTACATGCACTCCTTGCCGGAGAAAACAAGCGTGCCGGATTCAAAAAGGTGGTATTGGCCTTCAGCGGACACAATCACAGCAACTATACAAAGAAAATAGACGGTATCACCTATGTGCAGATAAACAGTGCATCGTATGTATGGATAGACAAACCCTCGCAAACAGAGAAACGTTATCCGGCGGAAATCAACAAGCGTTATCCTATCCTGAACTATTCCATGACCTATGACAAACCGCTTTATGCCATTGTCACTCTGACCGAAGACGAAGCAGATATCAAGGGAACAAAAGCAGGTTTCCTTCCTCCCACACCCGAGGAACTGAACATGAACGATTCAATCGGTGTATTCCCGTTGGTTTCGAGTATTGAGGATGCCAAAATCAGATTCTAAGAAACTAAAAAAGAGCTGGAAACAAGCTCAGAAATAAGAAATCATCTGGAAAGAAAGGTATGAAAAAAGAATTTATATTTTCAATGTTATTGGCAGCTTCGCTTCCGGCTGCCGCCGCCCACCACGGGCGTGTTTTTGTGGATAAGAACCACAACGGAAGTTTCGATAAAGGAGAAAAAGTGCTGAAAGACGTCAAAGTATCCGACGGGCTGAACGTGGTAAAAACCGATGCAAACGGTATGTACACCCTGCCCGGACACGAACGTGAGCGATTTGTTTTCATCACCCTCCCCTCCGGATACAAAGCCGGCGACAAGCACTACCACCCCATCACGGCGGCTGCCGGGAATTACGATTTCGGCCTCATCCCCTATCAGGCAGGCATTGATAAGAAAGGAGCACACCGTTTTATACAGGTATCGGATACCGAAATATTCAATACTACCGGCAACGAAGCATGGGCCGAAAACATCCGCCAATATGCCGCCAATGAAAAACCGGCTTTTATCATACATACCGGCGACATCTGCTACGAAAAGGGATTAAAGGAACATATCGAACTGATGAATACCCAAAATATGAACATACCCATGTTCTATTGCATCGGTAACCACGACCTGGTAAAAGGAAAATATGGAGAAGAGTGTTTCGAAAAATACTACGGTCCGGTATATTATTCATTCGATGTGGCAGGTGTACACTATATCGTCACTCCCATGCCGGGAGGAGATTACCGCCCGGGATATACCAAAGACGATGTATGCCGTTGGTTAAAGAATGACTTGGCACATGTCTCACCGGAACCCCCCATCTATATATTCAACCATGATATATTGACTTACGGAAACGACTTCACTTATAAAGGAAAGACTGAAAGTATCAACCTGAACGAATACAACCTGAAAGCCTGGATATATGGCCATTGGCACATCAACCACAAAAAGAAACAGGGCAACGTATATACCATCTGCACTTCCAGCCTCGACAAAGGTGGGATTGACCATTCCACCAGTGCCTACCGGGTCATGCATGTAGACGGCAAGGGAGACTTTACCAGCGAGTTACGCTATACTTACCTGGACAAGAAATTATGTATCGCCTCACCCGTCGGAGAGTCGGCGTCACGCGTTGTTACAGCCAATGTTTACTCCTCGGTATCGCCCGTACGCAAAGCCAGCTATACCTGCACAGACGGAACAAGGACAATCTTGAAAAACAAACCGCTGACCCAGGTATCGGACTGGACATGGAGTGCCGATATGCCACTGAAAGAACAGTATAAAGGAAAGAAACTGACCTTACAGGTAGTGGCAGAATTCAAAAACGGAGAAACGACAAAAACAGAAACAAACTTTGTTTACCTTCCCGGAGAGACCACAGTAAAACTGGATGGCAATTGGGACAACCTGGCAGGAAATGCCGCCCATACCGGAATCTCTACCGCCCAACTGGACAGCACACTTTCGCTGGCATGGGTCAGAAATGTGGGCGCCAACCTCTATATGTCCTCTCCGTTAATACATAACGGCAAAATCTTTACCGCTTCCATAGATGAAGATTTAAAAGGAAAAGCTTTTATTTATGCCATGGACGGAGCAAGCGGAAAAATAGTATGGAAATATCCGGTAGCAAGCTCCATCAAAAATACAATAGCCATTACTGATGATATCGTATTTGCCCAAGATGTTTTGGGTAACCTGTATGCCGTAGATTGCGAGAGCGGAACACTCCGCTGGAAAGCCCAACTGCCGGTAAACGGCCTGCCCGGACTGATTGAAGGACTGGCTACCGACAAGGGAATCGTGTATGCCGGAACCGGAAAAGCATTGTCGGCCTTTGAAGCACGGACCGGAAAACTGATATGGAGAAATAACGACTGGAACCAGCGTGAAGGAACCACAACGACCCTGTCTGTAGGCAGTGGAGTCGTGATAGGTTCTGTTCAATGGAGTGCCTTGTATGCCAACGACCTGAAAACAGGCAAGAAGCTTTGGAGTGCAAGCAACCACGGAATGCGCAACCGGCGTGCGTCGGCAGCGATTCACAACGGACTGCTCTATTTGATTTCCAATAAAGCCTTCTTTATTATGGAAGCCCGGACCGGAAGAATCATTGTCCGCAAGACCTTACCTTATAGTGTAGATGTCACCTCCACTCCTCTTCTAACCGATAAAGAGATTATTTTCGGTACAGCCAAAGAAGGACTGGTGGCTTTGGACAACCAGACACTGGAAGAAAAATGGAAATGCCCCGTAGGAGATGCCCTGATTTATACCTCGCCCTACAGCCGCCCCGTATCGGGCACCATAGAGACCACCCCTGTCCTGGCAGGTAAGATGATAGCAGTAGGCGCATCAGACGGAACCATCTATGGAGTAGATAAAGCAACCGGAAAAATCACTTGGAAACATGCCACAGGCTCACCGGTATTCGGTTCGGTAGCTGCATCCGGAAACGCCTTGGTCGCTACTGATTTCGGCGGCAATGTCTATGTTTTTACTCGAAAATAATATGAACCATAACATCAATCATTTACAAAAGATGAAAAGAACCTTTTTATACAGCAGTCTTTTCGGCGTAGGCATGCTCTTTGCAGCCTGTGCCGAGAAGAGTCGCCCGGATCTGACCCTGCCGTGCCAAAACACGATAGCGATAGAAAGTACAGACACCCCGGAAAGCATTATGGAGAAAGCCGCACATATTGTTCCCAGCCCGATGCAAATGGAAGCTTTGAAAAATGAATTCATCGCTTTCATCCATTTCGGTCCCAATACCTTTACCCGCATGGAGTGGGGAAACGGCATGGAAGATCCCCGCGTCTTTGATTTGAAACAACTGGATACCGACCAATGGTGCGAAGCCATGAAAGCGGCAGGCATGAAAATGGTCATATTCACAGCTAAGCACCATGACGGATTCGTATTATGGCAAAGCCGCTATACCCGTCACGGTATCATGTCCACAGATTTCCGCGAAGGCAAGGGGGATATACTGAAAGACCTCTCCGCATCCTGCCAAAAATACGGATTAAAATTAGGCGTATACCTTTCTCCTGCCGATTTATACCAGATAGAACATCCTCAAGGTCTCTATGGCAACCTGAGTCCATACACCGAGCGCACCATTCCTCGGGAAGTACCCGGACGTCCGTTCGCCAACAAAACCACTTTCCGGTTCATGCTTGATGACTATAATGAATATTTCATGAACCAACTGTTCGAGCTGCTCACCGAGTATGGTCCCATTCACGAAGTATGGTTTGACGGTGCACATCCCAAGCGCAAAGGCGGACAGAAATATAACTACTCCGCCTGGAAAGAACTGATTCACAAACTGGCCCCTCAAGCTGTCATTTTCGGCCGCGAGGACATCCGCTGGTGCGGAAACGAATCGGGAAAAACCCGCGATACCGAATGGAATGTCATCCCCTATCCGGAAAACCCCGACACCACTTCTCATTTCCCGGATATGACTGACGAAGATTTAGGCAGCCGCACACAACTCTGCAAGGCCAAGTATCTGCACTACCAGCAAGCCGAAACCAACACCTCCATCCGTGAAGGCTGGTTCTACCGCGATGATGACCGTCAGCGTGTCCGCTCTGTCGATGATGTATTCGACATATACGAACGTGCAGTAGGAGGCAATTCCACTTTTCTGCTCAATATTCCTCCCAACCGTGAAGGACGCTTCTCGGCACAAGATGTCAGTGTGCTGAAAGAAGTAGGAAAACGGATCAACCAAACCTATACTACCGATTACCTGCAAGGAGCCGAGGGACCGGAAGAACTGCTGGACAACAATACAGACACCTATATCGTAGTCGGACCGGACAAGAAAGAAATTGTTATTGAGACCCCCGATCCTGTCACTATCAACCGTTTCCTTATTCAGGAAGCCATCACCGTGAGCAGTGAACGAGTAGAAAAGCATGCCCTGGACGCATGGATAGACAATGCCTGGCAAGAAGTGGCAACCGGCACCAACATCGGCTACAAACGCATCCTCCGTTTCCCCGATGTAACCAGCAATAAATTCAGACTGCGTATTTTGGAATCTCGCATGAAGCCGGCTATTTGCCAAGTAGCAGCCTATCACTATGCAGCCCGTCCGCCCCGCCTGGAGGTAAAACGAAATACAGAAGGTAACGTAACCATCGGCACCATGCAACAAAAATTCGGATGGAAAACATATACACAGGACATTGCCCGAAATTTGAACGCCGGATTCAAGATTCATTATACTACAGACGGAAGTACTCCTACAGCAGAATCAAAAGAATACACCCAACCGTTTGCTTTGGAAAGCGGAATGGTGAAAGCTGTTGCACTGCTGAACAACGAAAAGGGAGAAGTGTGTCAGCAGCAATTGGGATACCTTAAAAAGGAATGGAAGATCAAACAGGAAAGACCTACTGTGGTGACTCTGCAGGCAGACCGTCCTTATTCCATATCCGGACTGATGTATACTCCACAGATAAATGATGCAATGCCGATGAGTGTCAAAGGAAGCGTCAAGTTCAGTGAGAATGGAAAAGACTGGATTCTTGCAGAAACATTTGAATTCGGAAATCTGAAGAATGACCCCACTTGCCGTTATCACTACTTCAAGAAGCCGGCAAAAGCGCGTTACATACGCATAGAAGCCAATGAAAAGATAACCAAGGACGCCATTGAGTACGACCTGTTCTAAGTAAAATAGCCTCATAAAAAAAGCCGCTTCTCTTTTCAGAGTAGCGGCTTTTCTTAAGTCCTTTCCTAAAGAATGGATTACTTACGCAATCCGAGTGCTTTAATGATAGCACGGTATCTTTCGATATCACGGCTCTTCAGGTAGTTCAGCAAAGAACGACGCTTACCTACCAAAGTTGTCAAAGCTCTTTCAGTGCTATAATCTTTTCTGTTGAGCTTCATGTGCTCAGTCAGGTGAGAAATACGGTATGAAAACAATGCTATCTGCGCTTCAGGTGAGCCAGTATCAGTGTTAGACTTTCCGTACTTTTCAAAGATTTCTTGTTTTTTAGCTGCGTCTAAATACATAATTTTTAGATTTGTTGATATATAATTTATTCGTTTCGCGGGTGCAAAGATAGACATTATCTTTTATACCACAATGAATTAAAGCAATTTATTTTTTATTTTAATGTATAGACATAAGAGTTCAATGTCGTTTTGTCTCTGCCTGTTTTTGTTGTTTTAGCATGATTACAGTGGTATTTTCATCAATAATATCGGCATTTCAATCAAAAATATCGGTATATCGTTCATTTTTTCTCTAAAAAATTTGTTTTTCTATTTTTTATTCCTACCTTTGCAACGAAGAAATAAACGAAGTATTTCTTTTAGATAAACAAAGCCCCTTCATATCATTTTTTATTATAGAACCATCTGGAAGAATAAGCGATTCTCCGGATGGTTCACTTTTTTCCAAAACTATTCCTTTCTCTATAAGAAAAACCGTATCTTTGCTCCGGTCAAAACAAAATTCGACTTATAGGGGCATGACTTTCATCTATTTTGTAACAAACAGTGCATGGAATCCCAACACTTGGGCTATTCTGTGCGGTATATTAGCAGTATTCCTTATCGTAGTACTGCTTACTATCTATTTTATTTTCAGACGACTCCATATCGACCTTACCATTTTGCGTACAGTTTTTCAAGAACAGAAGCGCCCTTCCCACCCGGCAACATTAACGATTTCCGATATACCTCCGGGGAGCGAGACCGCAATTTACCTCAAGTTCCGGCTTCCGCAGCCAAAACAAAGAAGCAACATACCTTATTAATTATAGAAGACCATCTGGAGATACGCCTTTACCTGAAGCTGATATTCAGCAACGAATACAACCTACTAATGGCCGAAAATGGTGAAGAGGGTTTTAAAAAAGCATGTGAAGGAGTACCCGACTTAATTATTACCGATATCATCATGCCGGTAATGGACGGTTTCAAATGCTGCCAATTGATAAAAGAAAACCTCACCACCTGCCACATCCCCGTCATTCTGCTGACTGCCCTCACCTCAGAAACAGATATAATGAAAGGCATTGAACTGGGGGCCGATGATTATATCCAGAAACCTTTCAACCCCAACATCCTGCGCACTAAAGTAAAGCGCCTCATCAAAAGCCGCGAAGAATTAAAAGAAATATATACCCGACTCTCACTCCCACCTCCGAGCCGGAAGCATCACCGGAAGAAAAAACAGGAGAAGCAGGACTTCATTTTCCCGAAGATCCGTTCATCATAGAAATCGTGAGAATTATCAATGAAAACATGAAAAACCCCGATTTCAACGTGAAAAAGCTGGCAGACATTATGGTCATCAGTCAGCCCACCCTCTACCGCCGGGTAAAGACACTCACTAATTTCACCATCAGCGAATTTATCCGGGGTGTACGTCTGAAACGTGCAGCCGAACTGTTGCGCAGCCGACGCTACACAGTTCAAGATATAGCTGAAATGGTGGGTTACAATGACCTTGCCACTTTCCGAAAACATTTTGTTGATTTCTATGGTACCACTCCATCCACTTTCTGCAATAAAATGCTGATGGAAAAATCGGAATAATTACCTGCCGAACAAGTGGGCCAAATATTGCTCTACTTGTTCCACCGGCGCATCCTTCAGCAATACCTTTTTATCTTTATCAAGCAAATAAAGGGTTGGCATAGCTTTCAGGTCATACAGTTCCCTGTCCAAAACAGTCAGCTCCTTATCATAACCATTTATCCACCCGGAGGGAATCACGTCCCGATGATTCTTCCACACCTCATACTCTTCATCAGGATAGAAAGCCAGAATACTGACTTGCTTCATAATACCCGCATCAGTAAGTACAGGAGACGATTTCATATGCGCCAATACCTCTGCACACCCATGGCAATCAGGGTTATAGAACAACAGCAAAGTATAGGGACTGCGTAAATCATGCATACGCCGTTGGGCTCCCGAAGCCAATGTATAAACAAAATCAGCAGCCACACTGCCCACCCGATTCATGTCAATCAGTTTCAAGTCATACCGTGCACGGCTCTGTGCCGCCTCATCTGCCGATGCATAAGAAGCAACAAAACGGCACACCGGTTCAAATATCTCTTCATTCCTCATGGGAGAATTAGGGTCGAAAAGATACTTACGCAGTGTTTCAACAAAATAATTCAGCATCTTTGGTTCTAAAGATACGTTCTCCAAAGTGCGGGTTACGCAAGAATCCGCCATAACTTGCGGCACACGTGTCAGTAAATCAATATAATTTGCCATTGCTTGCTCCGTAATGTCGGGCGCATGAATATAGGCTGTATCTTTAAAATCAAATTTATCCCAATAGTGGTTTACCACAAAATGCAGTCTGTCTTCGACAGATTGTAACATAACAGGTACTTCGGGTAATGTAAAAGCCGGAGTTTTCTTTTCAGCGGCTTTATCAGCATTTCCGGTTTCCTGCTTCTTCTCTCCACATGAAACAAGAAGAGACGACAACAAGATTATGAATGCAAATCGATATATCTCCATTATTGATTTGTTAAATACAATATTCATACTATTTTATAACACCTGCAAACCCGATTCTATTTATCCTAACTAAATTTAGTGAGGCATCATCACTCCTTCAATTTCCGATAGCCATTCCTGAAACCCGTTTTGAGGTGTATACTTCAGCACATACTCTTTATTGCTGTAACTGAGAATCGTATCATGAGGTATGCAGTCAACATCCACTTCCGCACGAACAAGCCATAAAGTATTATCCATGACATATCGTTCCAATACAACTCCTTCCATCATCCGGCTGAGGAAATATGCAGACCGCTCGTAAACATACCATTTCCCCTCCCCTCCTTCCTGATAAACATATATCAAACCGGAGTTTTCCAACTCTCTTTCCAATACTTTTACGACCTCACACATAAGCAATTCCCTTTTTAATCGTTTTTAAGCAACAGCATTTCCGAATCAGAGCATAGAGCAACAAACCAACTCTTGTTAAGCAGCAGATTAAGGTCTACCTCCACCTTCTCCAGCATAACACCATAGAAGGAGCATACATGGTTCCTAAGCTTGACAGTCCCGGCAGCCAACTTCTTGAGCAGGCTTGCCGAATGGTCGTATGCATACCATTTTCCATTCTCTTCATACAAGTACACTTCCGAGCGACTTGATGATTCTCTATCCATGATTTCAAACATATCCATAGTATCAATTTTTTAAGCGAAACATTATTTCACATCACGCACACAGCGTACAGGACCCGTAAAATTATTAGTAGCCAATGTTACAAAAGGCTTATTGTCTGCATATCCTCCACTGTATCCGTTATTATCCTTCCTTTTTACAGGAAGGCTAGACCCTGTTCTTGATTGTACATAAGATTGACCGGACCAGCTACCATAGTTACTGGTCATCAACGACAACTCACGTTGATTAGGCAAACGCCATTTAGGTTCATTCGCACCTAATCCCCTATTAAATTTTGCACAAGGCGAATCTGTAGGATTATTATTAATCAAAGTATTTATCTCCTTCCACGACCATTTTTCATCATTCCTATCTTTATATACAAGTTCTGTTTTAAATTCAAAAGCCGTATAAGGGCGGTTCAAATTAGAGCTCTCGTCATGAGAGGTAATCTCGCTTTTCATATAATTATCACCGCTTCTTAATGATTCAGACTTCATATAAGTAAGAGTTAACGTATTTCCATTCTGTGTTACGTAATTCTGAGGCTTATCTTCTGCAGAATTAGGCTTATTAGTTTTTCTTCCCAAATTACGCAAACAACGATAGTCATACTTCTTCTCAATTTTATCATTTGTTGACCAAATTGAGTTTGCATAAACAAATCCAAAACTACCGATAGAAGATCCCTCCTCTGCATAAAGTTCCTTTCCATCACTACTCAGATAACGGCGGTATCCTTGAGAAGTCGGTATCTCATTCGAATACAAATAAGTTTCAATAGGCAATGCTGCCCTACCTACCCAAATATCGGTATATTGGTCAATAGCTGCCGGATACCATTTTACCTCATCCGCATCAATCCTACCATTGCCATTATCATCCCTATTACGCTGTAGACAAGCATACAGCAACTTATCTTTTTTATTTAACGAAGTACTCATGTAATCATGAATACCATTCTTATCCTCTTTAACAGAATAAGAAATATAATTACTCCAACTACTCGTCCTAAAATTATTACTTTGCTGAAAGAAGTTCCAAAGTCCGTTTTTGGCCGAATTGGATGTACTCCAAGGATTATTATCCGGTTTGTCAAGCCTTCCTGTTTCATTCACAGTCTCCAACCCCCATGCCGTCTTCAAATCACTTCCTGCCTTTTCATTATAGAATGTTTTTATTGAGCGTTGGCTTACCATGACGGCAGATGTAGTCAGACTACTTTCTCTGTCTTCGCTGAACTGAGTATTGCACAATATATGCACTTCTCTATTAGGTTGATTTACAAATTGTTTCCAAAAGTCTGTCCCCTCTTTCGCTTTAGCCTGAGCGGTCAAGTTCCCATTCCCATCGCGCTCCCCATAATGCCCGTTTCTCGGGTCACATGGATAATAGAATTCATCAATATACATTGTATAAACAGCTTGCCCATTCGTGTCATATACACTACTAGCTCCTACTGTTTCATTAGTAGTATGCAACTCTTTTAACAGCTCATCTATCGTGATAGCATTAGAAGGCACATGATTGGCATAATTACCAGTATTATAAATGTACTTCTTAGCAGGCCATCCACTCTCTCTCTTTTCATGACGAATGAATTTCACCCATTTATAGTCTTTAGCCTCTGTCACAGGTCGAGCATTCGCAGGCACCATACCGGACTCATCTTCTATAAAATAATATCCGTCATCAAAAGGAGTCTTTACTCTAAAGCCTGCCCTACCCTCAATATCAGACTTTTTAAAAACAACCATAGTATGGTCAAAGTGTGAATCAAACTGATAAAACTTATCCGTTTCGATTATATCACCCTCTGCTCCCGGCTGTACTTCCTGAGTTGTACCTTGTCCATCATTATAAGAAGTTACTTCCAAACGTATTTTATCCACAGTTTGAACATAAACATTATAAATATATGTAGTATTGCGCTGGCATCTAAAGTCATTAGCATCTCCACCTACATAGCCCAAGTGCACAGTATACTTCACATCGGCATGCCTTTCTTTAATAGAACCGTCTGTATCTGTATATTTTTCATAATAACTACCTGTCATTTCTACCAAAGTGGCAGTAGCGGGAGCGTACTCATATCCATCATTCAATGGTTTTTTCTTCTCTTTTTCACGCTGGTCATAATCGGCAAGCCCGGTTGTGCTTTGTTTGTTTTCCATCATATAGAAGGTGAAAGAAGAAACTCCATTTTCATCTTTTGTCTCAAAATTAGCAAACTCCCCATTATTAGAAGAGAAATATTCACAGTCCGAAACCAATTCATTGTCCGCTTTACCATATAAATAGGCTTTGGTCGGTACATTCTTCACTATAAACTTTAAAGGAGTAAATGATTTCTCAATAATATTAGTACGGTCACTCTGTTTATCTAAAGATATATTAAACGTAACACGAGCGTCCACCCGTACCAACTTGATTGTTGAAATATTATTTGTTCCCGATGGATTAATGACACAATATCCTTCAGGGTCAGTGCCCGATTGTAAGCTGTTTTTCACCCATCCACTCATCACCAACCTATCATTGGGACGATCGACTATCTTCGTAGAGATAACCACATTATTTTCTAAGCCCTTAATATCATCAATCTCTTCTAAATCATTCAGTAATGATGCATGAGAGTCTCCGGCAGGTACATTAGCCACAGCGTATATACGCTTTTCACCCGAAGATATCTTCATCTTTATTTTTCCCGAAGTAGTAGCATCCCCACTATTCTCCTTTTCATGCACATCAAAGAATTTATCATCAGGATTAGTTGCATTTAACTCAAACAGATGTCCATATTCCTTTCTACCTGCTTTATCGAACACAAAGACATACAAATTATAAACTTTATATTCTTGTTTCACGTCTAGCGCTCCTCTCGTCTGTACCGAAGGAGTGGCAGAAGTAAAAGCAAGATTAATTTCTGTTTCAATTCCTTCTATTACATCTGTTTTCTTAGATATAATCTCTTCATCGGCACAAGAGACAAAGCCAACGACCAACAGCAAAGCTGCTACCCATTTCAGCGATAATAATGATTTATATCTTTTCATAATTCAGTCTCTTTTAATTATTTAAATGTCGGAACATTAATTGTTTCAGATTTCCATTCCTCAACAGCATACGATATGGTGACGTCAAAATCATCCGGTGTCACCGCGGTGATATTATAAAGGTATGAATGATTACGTATCACATTTTCATCAAAAGTAATTTCCTTCGTTTTAGCTTTACCTTTATAAGTATAGCTCACTGCTATCGTAAGAGGATTCTCTCCAATAACTTGCTCAGGCAAATAAATCCGGTCTTTATAACTCGTAGTCACATTAAGATCAGAGTAAGTTATAGTCTGAGTTCCAGCAGCCGCAGGCACATAAGGAATTGTATAATGGTCATTACTCATCGCTGCCTGTGACACACAATATCCTTTATCCATCATTCCTTTGATGCTAATGCCTGTAATCGTGAAACCGTCAATGCCTTGTCCTTCACTCCCTGCATTAGTAGCATTAATCAAGAATCCCAACTTTGCCACCGCACGGTGCAAGTTACAATTCTTCTTTAACTCATTGGCTCTGTTTAATGAAAAAGTTCCCGTAGTTCCCCACATCGGGATGCGACGGCTCTGTATATTCCATTCAGAAGAACCATATTGATAAATCAGACTTTCATAAATTGCTGAAGGCGAGGAGCCTTTCTTTCCATCAAAAAATGCCTGAATGCCTGATAATGTCGAAGAATTAGCAATATCAACTAATTGATTCTGAACCAAGTTGGTAAGAACCACCAATTCCAGACTTTCATCAGTCTCAGGCTGAACAAATGTACCGGTCAACGTTCTGCTGGAAGGATTTGTACCACCGATGACTGCATCAAACCTCAATCCTTTCACTTGATCTATCAACACCCCGTTCTGAAATACCAAAACGAATACATCATCATCACTCAATGCCTTCTGATCCGAAGTTGTATCATCCGTACCGCCATCCGTAAAGTCCCGTGCCGTTGCCCCTCGTTGCGCCGAGTCTCCCCCCGGCAACGCAATCTGCAAGTGCACGCTCACCCGACCGTCTGTTTGCAGTTGGGGCACCGTGTCGCTATCCTGACACGAAGCAAACCCGATACAAACGAGGGCTAATATTATATATAAGTACCATTTCTTCATAATTCGTTGTTTTTTGTTATGCGTTGCACATTACATATTCATATCATTGAAACGAACCACCCAGTCATTGATAATGATGCGGGTATTGATCCATTTCATGCTTTCGTCCAAGAAGAAAGTCATGTTGTATTCGTCCTGGCGGTCGAGATACTCCTGATTGGTCATGTCATGACCTTCGGCTTCGGTGAGCAACAGGTATTTCACCAAGGGGATGGAGAGAACCGTTTCGCCGGTTTCGGTGTTGGTGATAGTCAGCTTAGGATTGTTTTCTTCCACCAATCGGCCTACTGTGATTTGGGCTATCGCCACGCTGATGTTATCGTCTTCGGCAGCCGCAGCGTCACCTTCGGCGCGTGCCGACTTGCCTGCCACCGTACCGCCCTGTGCACGATAGTAAGGATAATATGTCAGAGTTTCGTCCGAAATCAGTTTGTTGTTGTAGTTCATCAAACCGTTATCGTCCGTAATTGTAAATTCAAATTTATCTACATCTACCGTTACCCCGTCCATTTGCTGGAGGATAACGCGGATGGTATTGGTGTTTTTCACCAAAGGCACAGTCACCACTTGCCGGGTTGCCGCACGAGTGAACGACTGCTTGGTCACTTCGCCGTGCCACAGCGAAGAAAGTTTACTGCTCACCACAGCGCTTCCGTCGGCTGCGCGAGAGTAGATGCGGTCCATTTTACATTGAAGTTCTTCGAGTGAAGACACTCCCTGCGTAATCAAAGGAACAGAGAATGAAGCCTCGTCGCTCAAACCTGCCCATGTAATGAGGTGGTAATCGCCCGGCTCCATGTCGACCGCCATCGAGTAGCCATCGACTGCCAAGACATCCCCCGCCTCTGTTTTCTGATAAACAAGTTTGCCGTTGTCATCAAAAGCATAAAGAGCTACACTGCTTACTTCGCGAGAAAAAGCATCGGCATACTTCATGTTATAGTCATATTTGAATTTCACTCTATACTCTACAGAGCAATCTACATCATCTTCATCGAGTATGCTGTCGCACGACACAACGGCACTTCCCAATGTCACGGCCATCATCAGGCCAAAAGAGAATTGTCGAGCGAATGTTTTTACTGTTTTCATGCTTTTTTTGTTTTAATGGAATGTTAGAAAAGTGATTTCTGAAAAAGAAGTGGAGGAGGCAGGCTCCTCCACTTTTATTTAGAGAGTTTATGTTCGGATTAAAATTCGATGTTGTTGAAACGTACTTGCCAAGGAAGAATTGTTGAGGTTAACTTCAGGTAGAAGTTCTTGTCTGTATCTTCACCTTGATCGTCATCTGTCGGGAATACGATTTCTGCACTACCAATCGTTTTGAAACCTGTTACTTTCAGCACATAAGCATTGTTACGCATAATGGCTCTCTCCATAGTTCCGCTTCCTTCATGATGGAAAATGTCTTTAGAACAATAGTAACAATGACTGCTTTCGTAGGTAGTCAAGTTATCTGTGTCTGCCTCAACTTCAGTTACAGATTTACCATTATTAGCGGCTGCTTCCGCAAGGCTCAAATAATATTTTCCTTTATATTTATATACGTTATTATTGTAAGAACTACCGTCTTCATTGCAAATCTGACCGCGGAAGATCACACCTGTTACATAATTACCATTCTGGTTCGCCTTCTTTACGATATTCTCAAAACAGTAAGCCAAAGTGGTTCCTACATTATCTTCATCTGCTACGGTAGGCAGGCCCTTAAAGTATGATTTAAAAGCATCCGTTTCTTCATCGCTTATATTAGTTACCTGCACTTGTTTCACAGCATTTGCTACATTATAGAAATAGTCAGCATATTCTGTTCCACCATTATTTTTTGCTACAGTGTTAGGATCCATCA
>OGUC01000602.1_pt1 | contig 19677 bp, 19 predicted proteins | sample 1573701 | NCBI WGS metagenome assembly OGUC01 (sample SAMEA2582017, study PRJEB24529) | metagenome | biome: Human gut stool | place: China | collected 2011
TCACTCCGAGAAAATCTAACTCAGACACACTTAGACTTTTCTTATTTTCGTACAACGGAACCAAAATTAACTCCGGCTTCGCGCAAGATGCCACTCACAGACCTGCGACACACCATTGGGACGGGCGATTTATTTCATAAACAAACCAGCATTTGTCGGGCAACTATGATAGCAGTATTGTACAATATTATCCAACCATAATGCAAGAAAAACGAATAAAAATCAAATATAATATTTACATCAGCTGAAAAAGAAAACAGAATTATGCAAAAAATATAAAAAAGAATATTGAAATAAAATGTGTCAGGAGGAAAAAAATGAAAAGAAAATGGTGGCATGACAAGGTAGCATATCAGATCTATCCAAAGAGTTTTCTGGATACAAACGGAGACGGCATTGGTGATCTGAGAGGAATTATCTCAAAACTGGATTATTTAAAAGAACTTGGCATTGATATCATCTGGCTCTCTCCAATCTACAAATCGCCGTTTGTTGATCAGGGGTATGACATATCTGATTACTATAAAATCGCCGAAGAGTTCGGAACCATGGAAGAGTTTGATGAGCTGCTTGCCGAGGCGAAAAAGCGCGATATGTATATTGTGATGGATCTCGTGGTAAATCACTGTTCCAGTGAACATGAATACTTTAAGGCAGCGCTGGCCGACCCGGACGGGCCATATGCCGATTATTTTTATTTTGTAAAAGGAATAGATGGAAAAGAGCCGAGCAACTACCGTTCTTATTTTGGCGGAAAAGCGTGGGAGCCGGTGCCGGGATCAGATAAATATTATCTGCACATGTTTGCAAAAGAACAGCCGGACTTAAACTGGTACAACAAAGAAGTTTTAGATGAACTTTATAAAATGATAAACTGGTGGCTTGATAAGGGTGTTTCAGGCTTTAGAATTGATGCCATTATTAACATTGCAAAAGATTTGAATTTTGAAAATCTTGAGCCTAACGGTGAAGACGGACTGGTACATGCCGGCAAGGTGGCAGAGCACGCAACAGGCATTGGTAGCATGCTTGAAAATTTAAAGAAAAATACTTTTGAAAAACATGATGCGTTTACAGTAGGTGAAGTGTTTAACATGAAAAAAGATGAACTGGGAGAATTTATCGGAGAAAACGGTCACTTCTCATCTATGTTTGATTTTTCAGCTCAGTGTTTGTCTTTTGGTGAACATGGCTGGTATGATGCACCTGATTTTACATTTAAACAATATAGAAATGCTATTTTTAATGCTCAAAAAGAAAGTGAAAATGTTGGCTTTTTGTCAAACATAATTGAAAACCATGACGAGCCAAGAGGGGCAAGCAGATATCTTCCTGAACATGCAAGAAATGCCCAAGGCACCAAAATGCTTGGGACAATTATTGTTTTGTTACGTGGAATTCCTTTCATATATCAGGGACAGGAAATAGGCATGACTAATACAAGATTTGAAGACATATCTGAATATGATGATATTAACACAATAAATGAATATAATTTGGCAATTGAAGCAGGCAAAACAAAAGAAGAGGCAATGGATATTTGTTACAAACACAGTAGGGATAATGGAAGAACTCCTATGCAGTGGTCAGATGAAAAAAATGCAGGATTTACAACAGGTACACCATGGCTTAAAGTTAATCCGTTGTATAAACATTGCAATGTAGCTGCTCAGTTAGAAGATGAAAATTCTGTTCTGAGTTATTATAAAAAATTGATTGCTCTAAGAAAACATTCTGAATATTCAGATTTGTTTGTGTATGGTAAAACAGTACCTGTTTTTACAGACAAAGATTATGTGTTTGCCTATAAACGAATTCTTAAAGATAAGGCAATATTAGTAATTGCTAATTTTGGCAAAGAGGAAATAACACTAAATATGGAAAAGGAAAAATGGAAAGTATTACTTAATAATATGAAAGAATATGAGATACTAGGAAAACAGCTTGTAATAAAAAGCTGTCAGGCATTGGTGATGGAATAGAAATGTTTACAAAAAATATTGTGCTAAATGTTGTTTTGCTAAAATGGAACATTTATGAAATAAAATAGTTATAGCTATATAGTATAAGGCTGTCAGAAAATGTTTTTGATAGAAATTTTTTTAGAAAAAATTAAAACATTATTTTGACAGCCTTATTCTGCATATAAAAAGAAGTTTCTGTATTTTATTACAAAAATATATGTGATATAATTTTAATTTGTTGAGACATATTCATAGAATAATTAAAAAGTTGAAAAGCTAATTATAGTCTATATTTGTTCCAACTCCGAAAAGAAATGCTTATAAAATATTACTTTTGTTTGACAACAGTAAAACAATAAAAGACATGTGTTGTTTACAAACAAAGGTTTTAAATAAATAAACTAACTAATTTTTATTAAAAGAAAGAGAGGAAAAATATTATGAAGAGAATTTTAAGTGTATTGTTGGCAATTGTTATGTCAATTAGTATTGTGGGAATTAGTGATATTAATAATACCAATGCCGCAAGTAGTAATAAAGAAATTTATGATATTGGAGGTTTAAATGATTATGATATTTATTTAGGTGGAAGTAGAACTATTGATGTAGTTTATTTTGATGAAAATATGGAATTAATTAAAAATCCTGATTTATCTAATTATTCTATTTTATGGGAAAAATTTAATAAAAATACAAATAACTGGGAATATTATTCAAATAATAGACAATTAGAAATTGTTAATGCTAAGAAAGAAGATTTTACAGAGTATAGAATAACATTAACAAACAAAAAAGAAAATGGATACAGTCCATATCCTTATTATTTAACAATTAAAGATGTTCCTAGATCAGATTATAAAGAAGAAGAAACAACTACAGAAGAACAAACTACAGAATATAAATCAGAATTAAAAGATTTTTCAAAAAATTGTAATATTAAAGGTATTAAAAAAAATTATGGATATACAAAAAATGAAATTAAACCTTCAATAAAAGTTTATTCAGAAGATTTAAAAGGAGATTATTTTAGTGTTAAACTTGATCCTAAATATTATACTTTAACTTATAAAAATAATGTTAAACCTGGTAAAGCATCAATTACAATAACAGGTAAAGCTCCTTATTATGGTTCAAAAACTATAACTTTTAATATTAAACCGAATAATGCTAAATTATCTAAAGTAAAAGTTAAAAATAAGAAAATTAAAATTACTTGCAAAAAAGTTAAATGTGATGGATATGAATTTAGATACAAAAAATCAACTCTTAAATGGGGTAAATCAGCATCTAAATCAGGATGGAAAACAAAAACTCAAAAAAGTAATAAATTTACATCAAAGAAACTTAAAAAGGGTAATTATTTTGTACAAGTAAGAAGTTATGTAAAAGTTGGCAATAAAAAGGTTTACTCAAATTATACATCTAGAGATTTAATGACTGTAGTTGGTAAATCAACAAAAATTGAAAAAAGTAGATATTATGAAAAATTAAGTTTTGGAAATGGTAAAATTAAATGTTATACAACAAAATTTATTTCTAATAAATTGAAAAAAGGTTATAGAAGGAGTTATGTAAGAGGTGCTGAAAGCATAAGGAAAGCTATGTCTCCTTATATGACTAAATTTATAGAATGGGGTCTTTATTCAAAAGATGGAAATAAATTATTATATAGATGTTTGGCTGATACAAAAGGAAATTTAATTGAAGAAAAATATTATAAATAAGGAGAAACTATATGAAATTTTATACTGATGGATCAAGGATCAATGGTAAAGAAGGTTTCATTATAGGATGGAGTGCTGTTTGTGAATCAGGAGTTTTAACTTCTGATTCACAAATTGGTGGTTCCAATATTAATGCTGAAATTTTTGCCATTAGAGATTTATTAAAATATTTAATAAATAAAAGAGTTAAAATTATTAGATAATGAAACAGAGGTTGAAATAATAACTGATAGTTTAACATCTATTCAGATTATTAATGGTTATTTAAAAGATCCTTTAAGTTTTGATTTATCCGAAAGTATCAATTATGTAACAGCTGATAAAATTTCTGATTATATAAAAGAATTGAATGAAAGAAATATAGAAGTTAAATTTAAACATGTCAGAGGTCATGGAAAAGATAGTTCTATGGAAAAAGAAGATATTTGGGGAAATTTATTCGCTGATTATGTAGCTACTCCTGAATCTCAAAAATTAAAAGATTCTTTATCTTAAAATTTATTTAATATTATAGATATAATATTAATAAGGAGGAGTGCAAATGATCACTAAAGAAAACAGTTATATGGAGGTATTAGATAAGCAAATAGATTTATTAAACGAAGCCCGAAAAAAAATAGTTGATAAACTAAAAGGTTACAATTCAAGGTACATGAGTGTAGAAAAGAAAGGGGGGAGAGGATGTGGCTTGAACTCAAGGAGCGATAATGACAGAAGAATGTATATGTGGATACAGACCAATTACAATGGGAAAGAGTACATAATTAATTTGTTCAAGAGTGAAATTGATTATAAAAGTGGTAATTGTCATTCACAAATTGGAAGAATATCGTTTACAAAAGGATATGTTACAAATAATAGCAAAACAACATCTCCAAATGTTATACTTAAAGATATTAAGGGAAGATGTCAAACAAATGCTGATAGAACTGCGTTGATTTTTAATTCACGTAATTGGTTTGATCCTATTGAGTATTTTGAAAATAAAGATAAAAATAAAATTAAAGAACAATTGGCAAATAAGCATTGGATATCAATAGATGATATTTTAAATAATGAAGAAATATCAGAAAAATTAGTAGTGGCTTTCGAGAAATTTATAAAGGAAGATCAAACTGCTGAAGAAAATGAATAAATATAATAAATGGTCTCTTATGAAATTTCATAGGAGACCATTTATTATGTTAAATATTTTAATCAAATAAAATTCAATTATTTCTGAAGTCCGTTTTCTTTCTTCATCATAGCTCTAACCTTTAGTGGTAAGCCAAATAATGTGATGAATCCTTCAGCATCATGGTGGTCATATAAATCACCTGTTGTAAATGATGCAAGGCTTTCACTGTATAATGAATATGGAGAAGTAGTTCCGGCTTTGATGATGTTTCCTTTGTAAAGTTTGAATTTAACTTCACCTGTAACGTATTCCTGTGTTGATTCAACAAATGCCTGGATAGCTTCACGAAGTGGTGTAAACCATTTTCCTTCGTAAACAATCTGAGCTAATTTGTTGCCCATGTCTTTCTTTGTTTCCATTGTGGCACGATCAAGAACTAATTCTTCAAGCTGTCTGTGAGCTTCCATAAGAATTGTTCCACCTGGAGTTTCATAAACACCACGAGACTTCATACCAACAACACGGTTTTCAACAATATCAATAATACCAATACCATGTTTTCCACCAAGTCTGTTTAATTCACGAACAATGTCAGATACTTTCATTTTTTTACCATTAACAGATGTCGGAACCCCCTTTTCAAATGTCATTGTTACATATTCACCTTCGTCAGGAGCCTTTTCTGGAGAAACACCTAACATTAAAAGATGTTCATAGTTTGGTTCGTTTGCAGGATTTTCTAATTCTAATCCTTCATGACTAATGTGCCATAAGTTTCTGTCACGGCTGTAGCTCTGGTCGGTACCAAATGGAAGATCAATTCCATGAGCCTTACAATATTCAATTTCAGCTTCTCTTGAATCCATGTTCCATTTGTCATCTCTCCAAGGAGCGATAATCTTAATGTCAGGAGCAAGAGCCTTGATTCCAAGTTCGAAACGAATCTGGTCATTACCTTTTCCTGTAGCACCATGACAAATTGCAACAGCATCTTCTTTTCTTGCAATTTCAACTAATTTCTTAGCAATACCAGGTCTAGCCATAGCAGTACCAAGTAAATATTTATTTTCATAAACTGCATCTGCCTGTACACAAGGTACAATGTAGTCATCACAAAACTCATCTGTAATGTCTTCAATATATAATTTTGCAGCACCTGAATATTTAGCTCTTTCTTCAAGACCATCTAATTCTTCGCCCTGTCCACAGTTGATGCAACAGCAAACAACATCATAATTATAATTTTCTTTTAGCCAAGGGATGATAGCAGTTGTATCAAGACCACCTGAATAAGCTAAAATAACTTTTTCCTTTGCCATAATATTAATCCTCCATATAATATATATTCTTTCCACGAGTTACTATACATCAATAATGCATAAAATGCAAGAAAAAATATAAATTTATGTATAATTATGCATAAAACTTAAAGAAAACTTGCATATTATACATAATAGGTGTATAATTTCTACATTGCAGTAAAATCTCTTGTATTTTATGTAATATGATTATAAAATTAAACAGGTCCATAAATACCATATTTTATGGCTGAAAAACACTATTAACACATAATGAAATGAAGAGCTTCATTATTATAAAATGAATAGGTTCAATATTATATTTCATTATTATAATAGGTTAGATTAATAGATTTGACTGCTTATATATAGGAGGAAATTATGATTAAGGTTGGAATTATTGGCGCTACAGGATATGCAGGAGTAGAAATTGTAAGATTAATTATGCAGCATAAAGAAGCTGAAGTTGTATGGTTTGGCTCAAGAAGTTATGTTGATCAGGATTACGCATCAGTATTTAGAAATATGTTTCAGATTGTTGATGCAAAATGTTTAGAAGATAATATGGAAGAATTAGCAGAAGCTGTAGATGTTATTTTTACAGCAACACCACAGGGCTTATGTGGTTCATTAGTTAATGAAGAAATATTAAATAAGGTAAAAATTATAGATTTAAGTGCAGACTTTAGAATTAAAGATGTTGCAACTTACGAAAAATGGTATGGCATCAAACACCAAAGCCCACAGTTTATAGAAGAAGCTGTATATGGACTTTGCGAAATTAATAGAGACAAAGTAAAAGGTGCAAGAATTATTGCAAATCCGGGTTGCTATACAACATGCAGTATCCTTTCAATTTACCCAATGGTAAAAGAAGGCTTAATTGATCCTAAGTCAATTATTGTTGATGCAAAGTCAGGAACTTCAGGAGCAGGCCGTGGAGCAAAAGTTCCAAACTTATTCTGCGAAGTAAATGAAAACATCAAAGCATACGGTGTAACAACACACAGACACACACCTGAAATTGAAGAACAGTTAAGCTATGCAGCAGGTGAGGAAGTAATGATTAACTTTACTCCACATTTAGTACCAATGCAAAGAGGAATATTAGTAACTGCATATGCTAATTTAAAGAAGCCTGTTTCTTATGAAGAAGTAAAGGCAGCCTACGACAAATACTACGGAGACGAATTCTTCATCAGAGTATTAAATAAAGACGAAACACCTGAAACACGTTGGGTTGAAGGCAGTAACTTCGTTGATGTAGGCTTCAAGATTGATGAAAGAACAAACAGAATTGTAATGATGGGTGCCCTTGATAACTTAATCAAAGGAGCAGCCGGTCAGGCTGTTCAAAACATGAACATACTATTTGGATTACCGGAAAGCGAAGGCTTACAACAAGTACCAATGTTCCCATAGAACATAATTAACATAATTCTACCAGGCATAAGAAAAAAGGTGTTGCAAGCTCGCTTGCAAACAACTGAAAGGAAACTTAATAACATTAAAAAGAAAGCGCTGGTAGCCCGTCGGTTCATCAAGGCAGCGAAGTCGGCTTGATAGAACCGCTACGAGGCGGACGCAGCGGGAGCGGGCTTTCGATAATGTTATTAAGTTCCATTTCAGATGGATAACATCTTATTGTAGAAGGAATTGAAGTTGAAAATTTTTAGGAGGAAAACAATGAAAGTAATAGATGGCGGCGTTACAGCTGCAAAAGGCTTTAGTGCATACGGTCTTAGAGTCGGCATTAAAGAAGGTAATACAGAAAAGAAAGACATGGCTATGATTTATAGTAAAGAACCATGCGTTGCAGCAGGTACTTTTACAACAAATCAGGTTAAAGCTGCCCCTGTAAAATGGGACAATAATATAGTAGAAAACAGTGATTTTGTACATGCCGTAGTTTGCAACAGCGGAGTGGCAAATGCATGCACAGGGGCTGAGGGAATGAAATATTGCGAAGACATGGCAGAAGCTACAGCTACAGCTTTAAATGTAGGTAAAGATGAAGTATTAGTTGCGTCAACAGGTGTAATTGGTGCCCAGCTTCCTATGGATAAAATCACAAAAGGCATTGAAATGCTTGTGCCTGAATTAAATGACACAGTTGACGGAGGTCATAATGCAGCATTAGCCATTATGACAACAGATACAGTTCCAAAGGAAATTGCCTACGAAGTAGAAATCGGTGGTAAGAAATGTACTATTGGTGGCATGTGCAAAGGTTCAGGAATGATTCATCCTAATATGTGTACAATGTTAGGTTTTATTACTACAGATATTAATATTTCAAAGGAACTTTTAACAGAGGCTTTGAAAGAAGACATTAAGGATACATTTAACATGATTTCTGTTGATGGAGATACTTCAACAAACGACACTGTTTTATTGTTAGCAAACGGTTTATCAGGTAATGACAAAATTACAGAAAAAAATGACGATTACTATAAATTTGTAGAAGCATTACATAATGTTAATGTATTTTTGTCAAAGAAAATTGCTGGTGATGGCGAAGGGGCAACAGCTTTATTTGAAGTGAAAATCGTTAACGGAAGTTCTAAAGAACAGACAGTTACACTTGCAAAATCAGTTATTACATCAAGTTTAACAAAGGCTGCTATTTACGGACATGATGCTAACTGGGGAAGAATTTTATGTGCTCTTGGTTATTCAAGTGCAAAAATTAATCCTGACACAGTAGATATTTATTTTGAAAGTAAAGCAGGTAAGTTAAAGATAGTTGAAAATGGAATGGCAACAGATTACAGCGAAGAAAAAGCTACAGAAATTTTGTCAGAAAACTATGTTACAGCTATATGTGACATGAAAATGGGAGAGGCAGAAGCTACAGCCTGGGGCTGTGATTTAACACATGAATATGTAAGCATTAACGCTGACTACAGAAGTTAAAAATAATAAATATAATTATAGTGTCAAAATGTTTTATCAACTTGTGCTTATACAATATTGAAAAAAGACATTGAGCCACAACAGGACTGATAATAAATATGCAGATTAGGTAAAGAAAAGGAGAGAGAAGCTATGATAATGAAGGGACAGCAGCAACTTGATATGGATAAATGGATTGAAAAAGGAGATGTTCTTATTGAAGCATTACCTTATATTCAAAGATTTAACAGAAAAATTATTGTTGTAAAATATGGCGGTAGTGCAATGTTTGATGAAAACTTTATGAAGAGTGTTATTCAGGATATTACACTTCTTAAATTAGTAGGTTTTAAACCTATTATTGTTCATGGAGGCGGTAAGGCAATCAGCCGTCATATTGACAGACTTGGAATGGACACTAAGTTTATTAACGGACTTAGAGTAACAGATGAGGACACATTAGAAGCTGCTGAAATGGTTCTTAACAGTGTAAATAAGAAATTAGTTCAGATAGTAGAACAGTTAGGCGTTCGTGCCATTGGTATTAGTGGTAAAGACGGTAGACTTCTCACTGTAAAGAAAAAATTATCAGAGGGCGAAGATATTGGATATGTAGGTGAAGTTACACACGTTAATGAAGATATACTTCTTGAATTACTTGAAGATGATTTCTTACCAATTGTATGTCCTATTGGTTTAGATGAAGATTTCCATGGCTATAACATTAACGCTGATGATGCTGCAAGTGCTATTGCAGAGGCAGTAAAGGCTGAAAAACTTGCGTTTTTAACAGACACTGAAGGTGTTTATATGGATAAAGATGACAGCAGTACGGTAATTTCTGAAATGACAGTTTCAGAAGCAGAAAAGTTAATTGAAGACGGTATAATCGTAGGTGGTATGTTACCAAAGATTAGAAACTGTATGGATGCAATAAAAAATGGTGTCTCAAGAGTTCATATCCTTGACGGAAGAATCCCTCATAGTATTCTTTTGGAAATCTTTACAAACAAGGGTGTTGGAACAGCAATTTTAGGCGATGAACAGACAAAATTCTTTAATAAATAATTTAGATTAAAAGAAAGGTTTTGGGTGAAAATATGAAAGATACAGAGTATATGGACAAGGCAGAACAATATTTTGTACATACTTATAATAGATTTAAAGTAGTTATTGATAAAGCAGAAGGGGCTTATATTTATGATGTAAATGGAAAGAAATATTTAGATTTTGCATCAGGAATTGGCGTATGTAGTTTAGGCTATGGCAATGAAGTTTACAAAGAAGCCTTAAAGAATCAGATTGACAAAATAACTCATACATCTAATTTATTTTACAATATACCATCTATAGAAGCTGCTGAAAAAATTGTTAAGGCAGCAGGGCTTGAAAAAGTGTTCTTTACAAACAGTGGTGCAGAAGCTATTGAAGGTGCTTTAAAAATGGCAAAACGATATGCTTATGACAGAGACGGTCATGCAAATCATGAAGTGATTGCAATGAATCATTCTTTCCATGGTAGAACAATGGGTTCATTGGCACTTACAGGAAATGAACATTATCAGAAACCTTTTGGGCCTATGATTGGTGGCATTAAATTTGCAGAATATAATAATTTAGACAGTGTAAAAGAATTAGTAAATGATAAAACCTGTGCAATTATTTTGGAACCACTACAGGGTGAAGGTGGAATTTATCCTGCAACAAAAGAATTTATTGAAGGCATAAGAGAGTTATGTACAGAAAAAGACATAATTATGATTTGTGACGAAGTGCAGTGTGGTATGGGTAGAACCGGAAAAATGTTTGCTTTCCAAAATTATGATGTAGTACCGGATATTATTGCTTCAGCAAAAGGACTTGGCTGTGGTGTACCTGTAGGTGCATTTATTGCCGGCAAGAAATGCTGTAACTCTTTAGTTCCGGGTGACCATGGAACAACGTATGGTGGCAATCCATTAGCAACACAGGCTGTATCAACAGTCCTTGATATTTATGAAAAAGAAAATGTTTTAGATAACGTAAAAGTTGTTGGTGCATATTTAGAAGAGCAGTTAGACAAAATTGTAGAAGATTTCGACAACGTAAAAGGAAGACGTGGAAAAGGCATGATGCAGGGACTTGTTCTTGAGACACCTGTAGGCGATACAATTGCAAAAGCAATTGAAAACGGACTTTTTGTTATATCAGCAGGGGGAAATGTTCTTAGAATGTTGCCACCGCTTATTATAACAAAAGAGCAGGTTGACGAAATGATTACTATTTTACGTAAATGTTTATAAAATTATAATTTGACTGATTTAGCAATTTGGTGGCAGGTTTGTGTCATCGGATTGCTTTTTCTTTGTTAAATTGAATTGTTTTTACAAAAATTGCAATATTGTAAAAAAAGTTTTGTTTTTTGTAAAAACTGTGATAAAATTTTACATAGACTTTACATTAGATTGTTAAGGTGGTTTACGGAAAACTTATAAATTTATATGATTAAAATGAACTATGTTCAGATAATAAAATTTATGGGAGAAAGAAAATGTATGTATTAATTACACAATTGCTTAGTGGATTGGCACTATTCCTTTTTGGAATGAAGTATATGAGCGACAGCTTACAGCAGGCGGCAGGTGGTAGGTTAAGAACCATTTTGGACCGTTGTACAAGAAATAAATATATAGCTGTTGTATGTGGTGCTTTATTCACAGCGTTTATCCAGTCATCCGGTGCAACAACCGTTATGGAAGTTGGTTTTGTTAATGCCGGTATCATGACTTTGGAACAATCTGTAGGAATTACATTTGGTGCGAATATTGGTACAACAATTACATCACAGCTTGTTTCATTGAAACTTACAGCAGTGGCACCATTTATTATTTTCATTGGTGCGGCAATATTATCATTTTGTAAGAAACCAATGTTAAAGAAAATCGCAGCCGTTATTTTTGGTTTCGGTTCATTATTTTTAGGAATTAATTTTATGACAGAAGCACTTCATGGAATTAAGGAAATACCTGAATTAATGAATGTGTTTGGATATTTAACTAACCCAATAATATCAGTGCTTGTAGGATTGATTTTTACATCAATTCTTCAGAGTTCATCAGTAACAGTCAGTGTGCTTGTATTGTTGGCAGGTTCAAATATTATTATTGATCCGGTAACAGGTGGAACAGATTATCTTGCATGTTTATATTTTATTTTAGGTGCAAATATTGGTTCATGTATGCCAGCGGTTATGGCAGCAATGAATGCAAACCGAAAAGCAAAAAGAACAGCTTTTATCCATGTAATGTTTAATGTTGTAGGATTAGTTGTAATTGGTGCTATTTTAATCTTTGCTTCAGAACCAATTGTTAATTTGATTAATTCAATTAGTGGAACAGATAAGCGTTTTGTAGCAAATGCAGATACAATATTTAAGGTATTCCAGTGTATTATTTTATTACCATGTTCTAACTTACTTGTTAAGTTATCCAAGAAGGTTATTCATTCTAGGTCTGGTGAAGAGCAGGATGAAGACGAGATGGTATTAAAGTATATTGGAAAATCAGGTCTTACAAACCCAACTACTGTTGTGGTTGAAGTTGTTCAGGAAATTCAGCGTATGGCTGACATGGTTAAGATTAACTTAGAAGAATCATCAAAAGCCTTAATTGACAAGGAATTTTCAACATATAAGGAAGTATATGCCAGAGAAAAATATATAGACTTTTTAAGTCATGGTATTACTGAATACATGGTTGATGCTAACAGATACGGTTTACCACTTAAGGATAAAGAAAGATTAGGTGGACTTTTCCATGTAGTAATTGACGTTGAAAGAATCGGCGACCATGCAGTTAATATTATGGATGATGCCTTGAAAGAGAAGAATCAGAAAATCGAGTTCTCTAAAGAAGGCAGAGACGAAATGCTTACTATGTATGATAAAGTTATGGAAATATACGAGAAGGCAGTTGAAATCTTTGTAAATGAAGATAAATCAAAATTTGATGAAGTTGACCGTTTAGAAGATGTTATAGATCAGATGAAAATTGATTGTCAGGAAGGTCATGTTAAGAGAATGGCAGGCGGAAAATGCTCAATTGAATCAGGACTTGTGTTTACTGATTTAGTAATTGGTTACGAAAGAATTGCAGATCATGCTGTAAATATTGCATTTTCTATTTTATCTGAAAAGAAAATAAACTAGAAAAGATACTAACGAAAATGGGCATGGAAACGTGCCCATTTTTCTCGATAAGGAGAAAATACATGCAGAAAATATATATAGTTGAAGATGACAAGAATATAGCTGAAATTGAAGAGTTTGCATTGAAAAATTCAGGCTTTGAAGTTTATACATTTTCAAATGCCAAGGATTTCGATAAAAAAATGGAAAATAAATATCCGGATTTAATTATTATGGATATTATGCTTCCTGACAGAGATGGCTTATCCCTTGTAAAAGATTTAAGGGAACATCCTGAAACAGCTTCCATACCGGTTATTATGGTTACTGCCAAATCATCTGAAATGGACAAAGTAAAAGGTCTTGACCAGGGAGCGGATGACTACATGACAAAGCCTTTTGGTGTAATGGAGCTTATTTCAAGAGTAAAGGCAATGCTTAGAAGAGCTAATCTTTCTGTTGAAACATCACTGGAATTTGAGGGGATTGTTCTTAATGATGCAAAACATAAGGTAACTGTAGATGGTAAGCAGTGTGATTTAACATATAAGGAGTTTGAATTATTAAAATACCTTATGCAAAATTGGGGTATTGTCCTTCAGAGAGGCAGAATCCTTGACAGAGTATGGGGAATTGATTACGAAGGAGAATCAAGAACTTTAGACATGCACATTAAGACTTTAAGAAAGAAATTAGGTGACAAGGGTGCATTAGTTCAAACTGTTAGAAATGTTGGTTACACTTTAAATTATAAAAAGGAAAAGTAGATATACCTGTAATAATTAAAGTGGTAGAATGTGAACAGGTTAAAAATTAGTTTTATCTGGAATCATAAACAATATTTAATTACAACAGTGTATAGAAAAAGAGGATAAGATGAAAAGAAAAATCTATATTAGAATGACATTAGTATCAGTAATAATGATGCTTTTTACAATGAGTGTTACAGTGTTTACCTTTTATAATTTGTTTAGTGAACAGGTTATGGAAGATTTGAAAACACACGTCCATATTCTTAATACAACAGAAGCTGTTTTGCAGTATGTTGAAAAAGATTTTGATCCCAGGATTGATAATTTAAGAATAACGGTTATTGATACAAAGGGCGACGTTTTATACGACAGTAATGCAGATATTGGAACTATGGATAACCATGTAAACCGACCTGAAATTAAAGAGGCATTAGAGCATGGACATGGTGAGGCAACAAGAAAGTCTGATACCTTAGACAAGACAACCTACTACTATGCCGAGAAGCTGGAGAATGGTCAGATTCTTCGTGTGGCAAAAGAAGTAGTAAGTGTCTGGCAGTTTATTTTTAAGATCTTACCAATATTAATAATGGAACTTTTATTGGTAGCAATAATCTGTTTTATCGTATCAAAGCTTCTTGCAAAGAGATTGGTAGAACCCATAGAACAGCTTGCTCAAAATATGGATGAGGAAGAAGTAACAGAAACTTACGAGGAAATTAAGCCGTTTTTAAATAAGATACACAGTCAGCATAAAGCCTTGAAAAAGAGTGCTAATATGAGACAGGATTTTACGGCAAACGTTTCTCATGAATTAAAAACACCTTTGGCATCAATTTCAGGCTACGCAGAGTTGATTGAAACAGGTATGGCAAAGGAAGAGGATATATGTAGATTTGCCGGTGAAATTCATAAGAGCTCATTAAGACTGTTGTCTTTGATTAATGATATTATTGAACTTTCAGAACTTGATGTTATGAATGGTCAAATGTCAAAAACTAAAGTAAGTCTTACAGATGAAGTGGTTAATTGTGTGGAAATACTTCAAATGAATGCAGAAAAGCATAATGTTAATATTTCATTGGATAAGTGTGAAGATGGCTGTGTAATTGATGCAAATCAGGATATGATACAGGAAATTATTTATAATCTTTGTGATAATGCTATTAGATACAACAAGCCGGAAGGAAATGTTTGGGTATCAGTATTTAGAGAGAAAGACAACATTATTCTTCAGGTTAGGGATAACGGTATTGGTATACCTGAAAAAGAGCAACAGCACATATTTGAAAGATTTTATCGTGTTGACAAGGCAAGGTCAAAGAAAACAGGTGGTACAGGTCTTGGACTTGCAATAGTAAAACATATAGCAGAACAACACAACGCAGAAATAAAAATAGAAAGTTATATAAATGAAGGAACTACAATTTCTGTGATTTTTTAACTGAAAAGAAAAAGTGATGTCGCCCCATTCCTGCATTGCGTTAAGAATAGGTCCCATGGTTTCCCCTAAATCGCTTAAAGCATATTCAACTCTAGGTGGAACTTCCGGGTAAACGGTTCGTGTAATAATACCATCATCTTCCATAGACCTAAGTAAATCAGTTAAAACTTTCTGACTAATGCCATCAAGGCTTCTTCTTAATTCATTAAATCTCCATGGTCTTTGAAGAAGATTTTTTAAATTGCATAAAAGTTACATATTTGGAAATCCTAAAGAAAAAGTTTTTTAGGAGGAAGTTATGTGGGGATTTATTATTGCATTAATATCAGGTGCGTTAATGAGTATACAAGGGGTTTTTAATACGGGAATAACAAAAAGCAGCAGTATGTGGGCAGCGAATTCGTGGGTTCAGCTAACTGCTTTTTTAGTTTGCGTAATTGCATGGTTTGTTACAGGAAAACAAAATGTAATGGGGATGTTTCATGTTGAAAATAAGTACATGCTTTTAGGAGGCGTTATAGGTGCTTTTATAACAATGACAGTTATAAAAAGTATGAACAGTTTAGGTCCGGCAAAAGCTGTGCTTATTATTGTTATATCTCAGATAATTGTTGCGTATTTAATTGAACTTTTTGGGTTGTTTGGCGTAGACAAAGTACCTTTCCAGTGGAGCAAATTGGTTGGTGCCTTAGTTGCAATTGTGGGAATTTTTATTTTTCACAGGTAATTCAATTTTAAAATTGTTAAAAAAGTCAGTTGATAAGTATTGTTTATTTTTGTACAATTAGAGTAGCGTTCGTAGGGAAGCTCCGAAAGGAGAATGAATGGCAAATAAAATAATTATTATGATAACAGTTGTACTTGCAACATGTTCTTTTTTTGTTGGCTGTGGAAAGGATAATTCGGTGCAATTATCCGGTGAAAGTTCTAACGAAAGTGTGTTAGAATCAGGTAGCAAAAAACAGGAAACAAAAAATGATAATATATACGTATATGTTAACGGACAGGTTAAGTATCCGGGTGTGTATAAATTGAAGAATGGTGACAGAGCTTATAAGGCAATTAAGAAAGCCGGCGGTTTAACGAAGAATGCTAAGAAAAACAACATTAATTTAGCAGAAACAGTTGTAGATGCTCAAAATATTTATGTAATGTCTAAGAAAGAATACAAAAAGAGTCTTTCAAAGAAAAGCATATCTGGTGAAACTAATGATAGTTTAAGCGAAAATCAGGATATAAATAGCAGTCTGATTAACATAAATACGGCAAGGGAAAGTGAATTAACCAAGTTGCCTGGAATTGGAAACTCAAAGGCGGCAGCAATTATAAAATATAGAGAAGAGAATGGTAGTTTTTCTTCAAAAGAAGACATTAAAAATGTATCAGGTATAGGCGACTCAACCTATTCCAATATTGAAGATTTAATTACCGTATAGGATATAGATAGTAGGAGAAAAATAAAATGAAGGCTTTAGTGGTAGATGATGAAAAGTTAATTGTTAAAGGACTGAAATTTAGTCTTGAGCAGGACGGATATGAAGTGGATTGTGCCTATGACGGACAGGAAGCCATAGATAAGGCAAGAGATAAAGAATATGACATTATGCTTTTAGATCTAATGTTACCTGTATTTGACGGATATCAGGTTTGTCAGCAGGTTAGGGAATTTTCAGATGTTCCAATAATTATGCTTACAGCAAAAGGCGAGGATATGGATAAGATTTTAGGACTTGAATATGGAGCAGATGATTATATCACTAAGCCTTTTAACATTCTTGAAGTGAAAGCAAGAATTAAAGCGATTATAAGACGTAATCGCAGAAAAACTCCTACAGTACAGGAAGAACCAAAAGTAATTGTGTCAGGTAGCATGAAATTAGATATAGATGCAAAACGTCTGTACATAGATGAAAAGGAAATAAGACTTACTGTAAAAGAGTTTGATATTTTAAAACTTTTAGCTGAAAATCCCGGCAAGATTTATTCAAGAGAACAGTTACTTACTTTAATTTGGGGTACAAAGTATCCGGGAGATGCGAGAACTGTAGATGTTAATGTAAGAAGATTAAGAGAAAAAATAGAAGAAAACCCTGCAAAACCAGAGTATGTTCATACAAAGTGGGGCATGGGTTATTACTTCCAGGGATAGAACAATGGAAAAAAAGTGGTTAAAAAAAATAATTAATTTATTAAGAAGCTTAAGATTTAAGATATTTATATCGGTGTCTTTACTAATAATGATACCAACAATAATTGTTAGTATTGTATTGGTAAATTTATCGGTAGACTCTTATAGTGATAAGAAGATAGAACGATTTAAAATAAACAACTCCATGCTAAAAAATAGCATAGTAAGTGAGGGTTATTTAGAAAAAAATAACCAGTCTAAGGTTATAGAAACTCAAATAGCACAGCTTGCAGGGGAACATAACTGTAGAGTACAGATTATTAACAGCCAGTATGTTATTGTTGAAGATACAGACAACAGTGCAGTTGGAAAAACAAGTGTTGCTGAGAATGTAATCAAGGCAATGGAGGGAAAAAGCATATTTATTAACAGCAAAAAAGGTAAATATGTTGAATTTGCCCAGCCTTTGATTATAAGCGTTAATGTTTCAAATAATATAGTTAATAACAAGTCAAGCATTATAGGTGTTTTGTATATCAGATATTCTATGGAGGATGTACAAAGCTATAGAAAAACAGTTGACAGATTTGCAGCAATTGCAGATTCGTTAGTTGCTGTTTTTGGCATGGATTTGTTCGGTAGCGTTTAACAGACCGATTAAGGAAATGTACGGTTCAATTAAGAGAATTACACATGGTCATACACATGATGAAAATAAGAGTAAATATCCTGAAATAACGAAAATAACAGAAGATTTCTCTCATTATGTAGATAGAATGAAAGCACAAAATAAAACAAGACAGGAATTTGTTTCAAATGTTTCCCATGAGTTAAAGACACCGATTACATCAATGAAGGTGTTGGCAGAATCCTTAATTGGAAATCAGGGGATGCCTGAAGAATTATATCAGGAATTTTTAGGTGATATTTGTAAGGAAATTGACAGGGAAAATGACATTATAACCGATTTGTTAAGTTTGGTTAAAATGGAAAAGCCGGATGTAGAACTTAATATTTCAACTGTAAATATCAATGAAATATTAGAGACTGTATTAAAACGACTAAAACCTATTGCTGAAAATAAAAACATCGAGCTTGTATTTGAAAGTTTCAGACCAGTTATTGCCGATGTAGATGAGATAAAATTTGCAAGCGTTGCAACTAACTTAGTTGAAAATGCAATAAAATATAACAATACGGATGGGACGGTTACAGTTTCACTTAATTCAGACCATCAGTATTTTTACCTAAAGGTAATTGATACAGGTATTGGTATTGCAGAGGAAGATCAGGAAAGAGTTTTTGAAAGATTCTTTAGAGTGGATAAGGCAAGAGCCAGAGAGACCGGTGGAACAGGTTTAGGTTTGGCTATTACAAAAGATATTGTTCTCAAGCATCATGGATCAATTAAGATTCATAGTAAAGAAGGAGAGGGAACAACATTTATTGTAAGAATTCCGCTTAAATATATTGTATAAGGGTGTAAAAATGAAAACTACAAGAATTTTAATTATTACCGTAATGTTAAGTATGGTTGCATCTTTGTTTGTTGCCTGTGGCAATAATGAAGAAAAGAAAAAATCAGGTTTGTCGGTTTATTACGTTTCAAAAAGTGAAAATACAGTTGCAACTGAACAACATAACCTGAAAAATAAAAGTACAATTCAAAGTATTGGTGAAATACTTGATTGCTTAACTACTCAGGGAAAAGAGCAGAATTATAAAAGTGCAATACCAAAAAGTGTAAAGGTAAACGGCTATGACTTTTTAGACGGAGTAGTGAAAATAGATTTTAGTAAGAAATATTATGACTTAAGTTCTAAAAGAGAACTGCTGCTTAGGTCTTCAGTTGTTTTAAGTCTTATACAGTTAAAGTCAGTTGAGTACGTTGCATTTACTGTAGAAGGAAAACCATGTACAGGAAAAGACGGAAAGTATTTAAATGCAATGAATGCTTCTGATTTTGTATCAGATTTAGGAAACAATAAGCAGGATAAACAGGATTTTATTTTATATTTTTCTAATGAAAAAGGGACAGCATTAAAAGAATATAAATTAAAAAATGAAAAATACATTCTTCCATAAATCTTAAAGAATACTTTAAAATTATGTGTTATAGTGATACCTGTTAAAAAGAAAAATCTGGCAGACAACAAAAGAAAAACCAGCAGAGATGAAAAGGAGATATCG
>OGUC01000623.1_pt1 | contig 19067 bp, 19 predicted proteins | sample 1573701 | NCBI WGS metagenome assembly OGUC01 (sample SAMEA2582017, study PRJEB24529) | metagenome | biome: Human gut stool | place: China | collected 2011
GCTTTAGTAGTTGAAGGTGAAAATGCTATTGAAAGAGTTCGTGAACTCCATGGTAAAACAGACCCTAATTTAGCACAACCTGGCACAATCCGCAGTGATTTTGCTCTTTCCAAAACTGTAAATACTGTTCATGCTTCCGATAGCCCTGCTAATGCAGAACGTGAAGTTCATGTATTTTTCAGTGAAACAGAAATCTATATACCTAACCATGATATCGACTTTAGCGTATATAATGGTGATTGATAAAAGGAGAAAATATGTCTATTTGTACAAAAACAGGGGATAAAGGCACTACATCTTTATTTACTGGAGAACGCATTGCTAAAAATTCTTTACGTGTACAAGCTTATGGTACTGTTGATGAAGTCAGTTCTGCTCTCGGTCTAGCTAGAGCTTTTGCTCAAAAAGAAGAAGTTAAACAACTTTTATTAGAACTTGAGCAAACTAATCTAAAATTAATGGCTGATTTAGCTAGTATCACAGATAAATATTATATAAATAATGAAATCATTTCTAATATAGATCAAAAAATCGTTGAGTTTGAAGCTAAATTACCAGCATTAACTGCTTTTATCATGCCTGGTAATACTCAATCTGGAGCATTTTTAGATTTAGCACGTACTACTACGCGTAGAGCTGAACGTGAAGTTTTAACTTTAGCTGAAAAAGAAGTTATTAATGAAAATGTAAAAATTTATTTAAATCGTTTATCTGACCTTTGCTTCCTCCTCATGCGTGTCGAAGAAGAATTATAAACAAAAAATCCTATTGCCTAAAATTTTTAAGCAATAGGATTTTTTATTTTTGTATTAATATGGCTCTACTTTTGAGTAAATATTGTGTACATAAACCAATAAATAAACCTGTAATCATTGCTGATAATAATAACCATGGTAAATACATCATAATTGCTAAAGTCTTTGTTATAAATATTGCTATAATTATTTGCCCTATATTATGTGCACAAGCTCCTAATATACTAACTATAAAAATATATTTTTCTTCTATTTTATCATGCAGTACACTCATCACAACAAAACAACATATTCCGCCAGCTAAACTATACATTATAGCCATAAGATTACCATTAAATAAACTACCTAAAATAATTCTAGCCATCAGCACCAATAGTGCCTCTTTTGCTCTATATCTATAAATTACATATAAAGTTACTATATTTGCTAAACCTAATTTAATTCCTGGAAATGGAAAAGGATTTGGTATTTGTAATTCTACAATAAATATACTTAGTGCTATCGCAGTTAATAAAGATAATTGCACTAATTTTTTTGTCTTCATCACTATCACCTAATTTATCATAGCATCAATTTCTTTATCATCATTTACATATTGAATTACTAAATGATTGGGCAAACACACTATAGGAGTAAATGCTGATTTTAAAATTCCCATATTTACACATGTTTTATCAGGACAATCAGCTTCAATTATACTTATCTGTTTATCTTTTATTTGAATTGTATTTTTACAACCTTGGAATTCTACCTCTATTAATTCATCTTTATTCTTATTTAAATCTAAAGTATAAATTATCTTTCCATCTTGAATTATCTCCACTGTATTTGTTTTTTCGGCAAAACTATTTCTTAAACCAATAAAAACGGCAATAAATATAATCACCAAAACAATACATATTACTGATTTATTAATATTGTTCATAAAGTTACCACCACCATATGATAATCTTTATATTTATCTTGCAAAGTAAAACTATCAACTAAATTCTCAGTTATATATATTTTTTTATCATCTGTAATCAATATCATCTCAAACGCATCATTTTCATCTTTATTTTGCTTCCAATAATTAATAGCTTCATCTACTCCCATTACAAATAATGCTGTGGATAAAGCATCACCTAATTTTCCCTGTTTTGTTACAATCGTTACGGAATTAATATGCTTATCTGCTGGTTTACCTGTTTTTCCATCTAAAATATGCCAATATCGTTTGTTATCTTCGCCGATAAAATATCGCTCATAATTTCCTGAAGTTACAATCGCACAATCCGCTAATCTTAAGATACCTATATAATCTTGACTATTAGGTGATTTAAGTCCAATATTCCATAAATCACCATTTGGTTTTGTTCCCAATAATTGAACATTACCACCTAAGTTTATTAAGGCAGACGATATATTATTTGCCTTCAAAATTTTTATGATTTCATCACCTATATATCCCTTGGCTACTGCTCCTAAATCAATCTGCATACCTTCTGGCAGATATATTTGATTTTCTTTTAAACTGACTTTTCTATAATCCACATAATTTAATAAATCTCTTATTTTTGTTTCATCAGGTATTTGGTATTTTCCTGTAGTAAAGCCCCATTCTCTAAGCACTGGATATATAGTCGGCTCTAAAGCTCCGTTTGTCTTTTCTGCCATCTGTAGCGCAAATAAAACTACATTTTTAGTATCTTCACTTAATTTTATATCTCGTTCTTGATGATTATTTACTTTATAAATTTCACTATTTTCATCAGTAACTGATAATAATTTTACTAATTCATTTATTCTCGTTTTTATTTTCGCATTTAAATCTAATGGATATAGTGAAGGTTTTTCATATATCACCCATGAAATTTGTGTATCCATTGCTAAAATAGTGTCTTTTTCCACTATTGTTTTATTTTCTATAAATATTTTATATGTAGCAAAAATAAGAAAGGACAATATAATCACTATGAAAATATATAATTTTTTCTTCATCATTATCTGTCCTTTCTTATAAATGTATATTTAAATCAAATATTATAACCTAAATCATTTAACCATTCATCGATTTCATTTTGACTAGACTCTACATCTTCAGCTCTAATTGTTATACCTTCAATTACATTTGCATTTGACTCTAATTTTTTAATTGTATTTATAGTGTCAGAAAAAGCGCTACCGCCAGAAGTATTAAACGGAATAATTGTCTTATTACTCAAATCATATTCATCAAAAAAACTATACATTGCCATTGGCATATCATACCACCAATTTGGATAACCCACGAAAATAGTATCATAATCATCTAAATTTGTTATATGATTTGCAAGTTCAGGGCGAATATTATTTTCATGCTCCTGTTTTCCTTGATTAACAGTCTCATTATATGTTGATGGATATTTATTTACTGTCTGAACAGAAAACATATCCCCTTTTGTTTTCTCTTGAATAATATGTGCTACTATACCTGTATTACCAGTATTTTCATCATTCCATTTTTGTATACTAGCACTAGCTGAAGCATCTACATCTTGTGGCAATTCACTATTTTCACCATAAGAAAAATAAACTATTAATGGTTTTTTCGCATTTGCATTGCCTTCTGTTTGTACTTCTTCCATATTTGTTGAAACAACAGGCTGATTATCTTGCGTATCTTTAACTTCTTCATTTGCACAACCTACAGCTACTAAAGACATCAATGCCATTGACGTTAATATCATTGTTTTTTTCATAATTATTTTCCTTTCTTCTATTCCTATAAAAATCAAGAATATTCAAATATTTTTATTTAAAATATTAAAGCATCTGTTTTAGGTACTAAAATATTATCATAATTATTAATTTGATAATTTGCTTTCTCTATCATAGATTGTAAATTCGACATTTTTTCTAATAATATTTGCTTAGATTTTATTAATAAATTTTTGCGTTCTTGATATGTATTATTGCCATATTTTGCCAAATTTATATACTCTATAATATCGTTTAAAGACATTCCACTATTTTTTAATGTTTGAATAAATTTTATCCAATTAATAAAATTCTCATCATAATTACGTTTTCCACTATTATCTCTTGGTACATTAGGTAATAATCCTATTTTTTCATAATATCTTAAAGTATCTGCTGATAGACCTATTTCTTGTGATATTTCTCCAATTGTCATTTTTATTTCCTCCTTATCTCTTTTATTTGCATTTATCCTTTTTTAATAAATAAATTACATAGTCTACACAATCCAACTTCTTTTGCATCTCATGAATAGCTTCCAATAAAATAAATCTTTGCTTCTTCAAAAATTTTATATGTTCACTTTTTTTATTTTTAACTATACCTCCTAGACATTTATTAAATTGACCTACATCTAATTTATTTAATGAATTCATACTTTTTGTAGAAAAATTTTTATGATTTTTTACTATTACCATATATATCACCTAAAAAAATAATGTGAATGTAAATCAAATATTTTTTATATCAACTTACATTCACATTATAAAATAAAAATCAAATATATGTCTAATACCTATTTTTTAATATTATTTCATGCTTAAAAAGCATTGTATATACTCTATAAATTTCGTTGTAGCCAAATTAAATGGCTGATGTCTTTTCCAAACTAAAACACTATTAGCTATCAAAGCTGGATATAGTGGTATGCATTTTATTCTATTTTCATCTAAAAATGGCAATGAGCCTTTAATAATTAAAGCATTTCCCAATCCTTTTTCTACCATAATACTTGCATTTGTACTCATATTACTTGTAAATGAAATATTCAGTTTATCATAATACTTACCAAACCAATGTGCTAATTCATTTTTGGCTTTTGGTCTACGTGCTAATATTATGTGTCTTTGACTCAACTGTTCTGCAGTAACAAATTCTTGCTTAGCTAAATCATCATCAGCTCTCATTACAGCACCCCACACTTCTTTTGTCTGCAATCGAATATATTCATACTTTTCTATATTCACAGGCTCTAATAATAAACCAATATCTATTAATCCTTTATCAATTTTTTCTTTGATCTCATCTGCATTTGCTGTATATAAATCATAAACAATAAGTGGGTGCTTCTTTTTAAAACCAGCTAATATATCTGCTAGTGTTGATACAGAACTTAATTCTCCACATCCCAAAGAAATCACACCATCTAACATTTCATCTTGTTCATTTAATTCTTGTTCTGTTTTGTCCACTAAAGAAATTATTTCTTCTGCCCTACGTCTTAATAACATTCCTTCATTTGTTAAACTTATCTTTCTAGTTCCACGATTAAATAATTTTACTCCAATATCTTCTTCTAATTGAGCTAATTGTCGACTCAATGTTGGCTGGGTAATATGTAATACATTCGCTGCTTTTGTTATATTTTCTTCTCTTACAACAGTTAAAAAATATTTTAATACTCTAAATTCCATAAAATTCACCTCACAATATAATTATATAAAAAAATGCACTAGAAAAAATTCTAATGCATTTTTTATTTAAAAAGTTTTGTTAAAATTCCATTTTCCATATCATTTATATTATATATATTATCCAATATATTGAAAGTTTCTTGTAAATTCTTTTTCGTTGTTTGCCAACCTTTACCATCAGTAATCCAAACAAAATCTATATTATCTAAGTCTTTAAATTCTAATGCTAATTCTTTATAACTTCTTGCCGTTTCATTTAATTTAGAACCTTGTGTTGTATAAAAATTTGTCTCAATTAAATAATATTTTTGCTCTGTTTTAACAACAAAATCAAATTTTTTCTCTGATTTTTCTTTTTTACTACTTTTAAATATTTCATCAATCTTTAAATTAGACAAATCTATATTAAAATCTTCTTTCAAGCGATTTTTACTTACCTGCGTAAAATAATTCTTTTCTTTAACAAAACCACTTTGTAAAATATAACTTTCCACCAATGTTTCCATTGCTTTCCCTGTTCTATTTTTTCTAGTATTAGTATCTAAACCTACTTCTACACCCAAGATATAATCATATAAATTGGCTATAAGATGATTACTCAATAAATCAAATATTCCCGTATTTTCCATGAATAAAGCATACTCATCTATGCTATAATTCATCTTTTTAAAATTGTAATAATATTTTTGTACTGTATCATTAATGATTATTACATCTGTTGTTCTTTTAGCTATTAATAAGGGTATTACTTTCAATATTTGTGGATATTCTAATAATAATTTTTTAAAATCTTCTCTTATATTTTTACTATTTATTAAACTGTTTAATATATATTTCTGTTTTTATTTTTTCTGCATTTTTGTATACTTTTTCAAAATCAGTATAATATTTCCAAGTAGCAATTAAATCATTCATGGTTGATAACCATTTATCAAAATCTCTATTTTTCATAAATAACTCCATATTATCTTTTATTAATAGTTTGTTATAATTACTTCTTCGCCTTTTCTATTATTGGCATCAGAATTAATATATCTTCTAACCTTTATAACTTCTCTTGAATAATTTTTATACAAATCCTCAATAAATACAGTATTATGATTAGTCAACATACAAAAGCAACCTTTTTTAGTTAACCTATCAAATAAAATAGCTAATCTTTTATGACTTTCAATATCAAAACCTTCTTTAGTATACGCTTCAAAAGAATTATCATTTAATGGGGCATATGGACTATCTAAAAAAATAAAATCTCCTTCTTGTGCATTTTGACAAGCCACTTCAAAATCGCCCTCTAAAATAGTTACTTTTTGTAAATATCTTGATACAGCTTTTATATTGTCTTCATTAAAAGATTTTGCCAAACTATTATTAAATGGTACATTAAATAAACCTTTGCTATTTACACGATATAATCCATTAAAGCAATGTTTATTTAAATAAATAAATAAACTAGCTAATTCTATATCATATTCAGATTTCATTATCTTATCATTAAATATTTCTCTTTTTTTATAATAATATTCTTTAGGTTCAACATCACTTTGAATATCTATTTTTGATAAAAAATCCATTAACTCAATAGGATTATATTTTATTTGATTATACACATTTATAAGTGCTTTATTTATATCATTAATTATTGCCTTATCTGGTGTTATACCAAACAATACAGCGCCACCACCTATAAATGGTTCTATATAATTTTTATATTTCAAAGGCATTTTTTCCTTAATATAAGGTAATAATTGGCGTTTTCCTCCTGCCCATTTTATAAATGGTGATATATTATTATCTATCAACTCATCATCTCCATAAAAATTTACTTTTTCTCAAATATAAAAATATATTCATGTGCTAATAAATAAAAAGAATGCTTTATATTTACCCATTTTAAAGTAGATTTACAATTATGTTGTTCTTTTATTATTATATCTTTTAAAATAAAACCTTGCTGTTTAAAAATATTCATTACATAAAAACCTAAAGGAATTAAAATTCCTTTTTTTCTAATATCGCCTACCATAATAGCACAAATATGATTAGATTTTAACACACGATACGATTCTTTTGCTACATTTTTCATAGCTAACAAATATTTTTCGACACTTAATAATGATATATCATATCGATTATCTTTACTATACTTAATGATATTAGCATATGGAGGATGTGTACAAATACAATCTATACTATTATTTTTTATAAAATATATATTTTCTGCACTACATAATCTTATATGAATATGTGATGATGTTTTACACTCAAAATTTAAGTTTTTTTCTGTTATTTTATATGCCTTCTCATTAACATCTATACCAATAATATTTCTATTCAATAATTTAGCTTCAATTAATGTTGTTCCACTTCCCATAAATTGATCTAATATCCAATCATGTTCTGCTGTAAATTTTAATATTAAATTACGAGGAACATATGGTGACCAATTTCCACGATACATTCCTGAATGTGTAGCCCAATTGCCTCTTTTAGGAAAAGACCATACTGTTGTCATTTCCAATTTAAAATTATCCTTCATATCATCATATCCTATAGTTTTTCTCAATTATACTATAAAGACATATTACTAAGGTTTCATCTAATAAAAAAACATAAGAATATCATTTTATACAAAACAACATCCTTATGTTTATACCATCATTTAAAATTTTATCTGATATACTAAAGATTTTACTACTGCATTTGTTAAATCTTTATCGTCCATATAATTAACTGCTGTTGAAGCTAAGAATAATTCCAATGCACTTATTTTCGTTAATCGTTGCACCTCATTAGCAACTAGATATCCCGCTGCTAATTTCAATGCTTGATCATCTTTTAAGTCATCTTTCAAATCATCAAACGCATTTGCACTGACAGTCATAGTAGACATCACCATAATACAAATAGTAACCAATAATATTTTTATTTTTGTCAAATATATACCTTCAAAGTCATAGTTTGTATATTATAACAAAAATAATCCTTTTAGTCTATAAAAATTATTAATAGTTTATATATTTATTCATAATAATTTATTATCATTTTTTATTTTAAAATATCTATATATTTCCATTACTAAGTTCATTTAAAACAACTTTTGTTACGGTTAATCTAATCGTTATATTTACCCTAGTATCTACAACAACAAATTTAAAAACAACATTTATTGCTATTAATTCCTTATTTTTAAGATTTTATATTTTATACTCTAATTTAAACAACATTCTAGAAAAATTTTAACCAACATAATAAATCTATATTATTAATAAAATAGATTTATGCTTCAATTCTTAATATATAATATCTCTCTATTAAATTTGTCTTTTATAAAATATTTATCGCCATCTTCCAAGCAAATAATATTACCCATTTGTTCATAAAATTTTCCTATACGCAAATTAGGTTTACTAACTTGATAGATAAAATTATTCATTTTGCTTGTAATTCTAGATAATTCAATTTTCCACTCGGCATAAGACATAGTTTTTCTGCCATTTTCCCATAAATCTACATAACTATCCCAAATTTGTTTTCCATCCAAAACTTCACCATCAACACATAAAGTCCTAACCAAATAAATTTGTACCATATCCTGTGTATCATCAATCAATTTCATATGAGTAGATATACTTTCATAATTTAAATCAGAAATATCTTTTATAAATTCATCAAAATGATAGCTATATTTTCCCATGGTAGTTTCTAATACTTTCTTATAATACTCATCAAACAATTTTAATTCTAAAATCTTTTGCATATTTACATCTTTTAATACAATACTTTCACTCAATCGTACATCATCTTTGTATATATCGCTTGCTTCATCAACTTCAAAAAAATATGCTATACCTTCTTTTTTGCAGGAACGATTTATTCTCCCCAAAAATTGTTCTTCGCTATCCAACTTTGATATATTTTTATAACCGATATCCATATCTATATCTACACCAGCTTCGATAACTTGTGTAGATACTAAAATTATAGTATCTGTAGCTTTTTTAACTTTATCTAAAATCCTCTTTCTCTCTGCTATGCTATCATCACCAGATAAATATTCTATTTGGACATCTTTAAAATCTTCATTTTCTTGTAAATCTGCCCAAAAATCATGTGCTGTTTTCTTCTTTATAAATTCAATCAAAATTTTCTTATCTGATTTCAGATATTGTTTTAAATGTGTTTTTAATTCATCTAATATACTATCTTTATCAATTTTTAATAAATCATAATTTAATTTCACACGATTTTTAAAACAATCCACTGCAAAAAATCTGCTCGGATTTTCCAACAAATTTACTGCTTGTGCTTGAAATCTCGATAAAATATCCAAATCAGGCAAAGTAGCAGACATTATAATGATTTTAATATTAAACATTTTCGCTAATTCTTTTAAATAACATATTATTTCAGCCCAAATTTTATTTTTATAACTTTGAATTTCATCTAGAACAATTACACTATTTGCCAATTGATAAAAAGCCAATACATCACTTTGTCTATTACCAAAGATAATATTAAATAAACTGACATGTGTTGATAAAATCATAGGATAATTTAAAAATTGTCTATCAAGTAACGCTTTTTGATAAATATCTTTTTCTTCATTATCATTTAAATCTTTTTCTGATACTTTTATCGGCGTTATTGAATTTATTACTGCAATATTTTGTTTAATGTCTTCATTATCAGCAAAAACCTTCTCTAAAGTTTCTAAGTTTTGTTCAACTAAAGTATTAAAAGGATAAATATAAAATATCTTTTGTAATCTCTTATCATGTTGCATTAATTTAAAACTAGCATTAATAGCTGTATTACTTTTACCACTACCTGTTGGAGCTTCTAAATAAAAAATATTTTCATCAGCATTAGTTTTTATTTTTTCTTCTACTTCACAAAAAATCTCACTACGCAAAATATTAATATCTGTTACTGTATTTAATTCTTCATCACTTATAGAATATCTTTCTTGTTGATATTGGCGAATATTTTTTAATAAATCAGTATTCTCATAGACACTATCCCATTTATCAATATCATTTAAATCAGCAGTTTCACTAAAATCCGCCTCATTCATAAACTCTGATGTAGCATAATAATCACTAGCAACCAACAAAGAATATATCCAGCGTATATAAATAGATAAATATATACCTTGTTGTATTGTTTTTTTATTTACTTCATCTTCATTAATAGATATCTTACTTAATTTATGAATAATATCTTGAAAATCAATATTAGCAAATTCAATTTTGTTTAAATAATCTTCACTATCATTTATAGTTTGTTTTAATTTAACAAAAAAATCATCTTTATTAAAACTTATATTATCTTTAAATTCTTTCATATTTTTTAATTTACTATGATGTCGTTCAATGATATATCCATTATATAATATAAATTCCAATAATAGATCTACAATAACATCTTCACTTTGTTCATAAAGTTTATCTCTACAATATTCCATATATAACATTGATGACAAAAATGAATGTTTACTATTTAAATATTTATCATTTTGTTTAAACTCTTTTACATTTAGTTTTTGTACTTGAAAATTAGGATTTATCTTTCCTATATCATGAAAAATAGGTATTGCCATAATAATTTCTTTTAATAAATTTTTAGCTTTATTTTTTAGCTCATTATCAATATCTTCTTTTTGCCAAAAAACATCACAAAATCTGTCAAAAATTTCATCTGAATTTTTACTTTGCCAAAATTTTATAAAATACTTATATGTTAATTCAGTATGTGCTAATAAGGTTTCATAAGCTATTTCATTATCTTTAAATTTTTTATGAGCCTTATATCGGTTTATATCTTTAACTAAATTTTTTAAGATATCCACTTCCATAAATAATCTCCTTTCCAAATTTAATTTAATAAACAACACTTGTTTCTGTTAATCATTTACAATATTTCAATCAATAAAATACTACATTTTTTCTTTTTTTAGCTTCTATTGCTTCTTTGTTATCTTGGTTTGATATTGAATATACTTGTTTACCATCTAAAAATTTGACAAAACCATTTGTATATACAAATCTTTCTAATTCGTAATTATTCACTTCTGCATCGATACTTTTTGGCAATGCTTCTTCATATTTAAATCGGCTATATGATTCAATTTCATTTTCACTCAAAATTTTTCTTAATTGTCTAGAATTTTTTTCTATAAATTCTATATTATCCTTCGCCATAAAACTATCAATTCTATAATCATCTTGCTCTATAGGCTGAGCTTCTTCTACACCTAAATACTCAATATCTGCAAAATGGTCATTTGTTCCTAAATATGGATAAAATTTGCATTTATGATTTTGTATAACTTCTTTGATTTTTATAGCCTCTTTGCAATTTAACAAAATACAAATCTCCCACTTAGGATTTTCTAGCCATTGTTCTTTTACAATCAAATTTCCACCTTGTTCTTTAGAAGCATATCCAACAGAGTTATTAAAAATCTGTATTTTTTTAGTAATAACACCTTTAGGATTTAATGGCAAAATAGCAATCTTTAAATCTTTTAGTTTCTCATAGAATTCTGGATATGATGGCTCTAATTTGCCTTTTTTCTTTTTATTAGACAAAATATCTTGCATTTGACTATAGCCTTTATATCCTAAGATAGCCCCTAAAATACCTAATAGTGCTACTCTATGAATATTGCCATAAGTGAAATAATAATACGTATTCACTTCAGGCTTTTTAAAAAAAGCACTTTTTCCACTGAGTTTAAATTTTAATATTTCCATTTATTACACCTCTTTAGAGGTTATAATATTAAAATGTTTAGCATCTTTTATATTGTCTTTTACTAATTCTGTAGTATATGAATTATAATAAATTTCTACAGATTTAATTTGCTGACTCATATCATTCAATATATTTGTTAATACTTCTAAATCTATAATATTTTTATCTTCACCTTTGGTAAAAGTTACATATTCTGATAAATTAGGTAAATAAATATCGCTTTGTGTTTCTACAAAAATAGCAAATTCATTTTCACAACCAACTTTAGAATTTGTTGCAAATGCTGTGGCAGATACTAATGCTGTACGCTTAAAATTTTGATAATCATCTTCTGTATAACCTTCTGTAACACCTAAATCTACTAATTCTTTATATGCAAGTGGATTAATCACAAATGGATAAAAATAATGAGCTTCATTACTTGTTATTTTTGTACCAATAGTAGAATTTTTGGCATTTTCATCTGTTGAATCTACAAATGGAGATAAAATTGCCTGTTCTTGTGCTGTAGAATTATCATATTTATTAAATCCCTGACCAATTTGCACTGCACCAGTAATGGCAATATTACAACCAGCTTCTGCAAAAGTTGCACCAAAATTCTTTATATCTACAGCATTCATTAGATTAGTTAAAACTTTTTTAACATCCTTTAAATCTTCATCTTCAAAAACTTTTATATAACGTTCCTTCAATGTTCTTGGAATTAATTTTTCATTTAAAGACTTAATATAAATTACTTTTTTACCTTCATTATCCCACATTTTTTTCATTGGATATTTTAAAGCTTTATCACTACCAAAAATATTGCCATCTGTTGTTGATTTTGGATATCCTGAAAAATCTGCATTCCAATTGCCCATAACTGAAGAAATGCCTAAAATACCATATATTCTTTTATTCATAGTTTTGTCTTCCATTTTATTGTCCTCCTATTATTCCTTTTCTTCACTTTTAGTATAAATCACATTATTATCCATATAGCCAAATAAAATCATCTCTTGATTTACTTTACCTTCTGGTTTATAACCTAAAATCATAGCATAAAGATTTTTTACACGTGAATTTTTAGTTAAAATATTATAATTATATTTTTTATATAACTGTAATAATCTTGTTTTGATAACTGTATCATTTTGAGCATTGAGTACTGGATTTATCAAAGATTGTGCTTTTTTACTAGCTTTACTTAATGATATAAAATATGCCATTAATTGACCTATAGCATAATAATACTCTTCATTATTACTAACTATTACTGCTTTATCCTTAGACATAACTTTTTCTTTTACACTCATTCTTATTTTAGTTGCTATATCTGCCATTTTTTCTCCTCCTCGTTTTTCTAAATTAGCAAAATAATCTTCAAATGACCAATGCAAATTTAATTGCGTCATTGCACGCAAATTATAATCATTAATCAATGTATTTTTTATTAATTCTAAAGCAAATTGTTTTTCTACTACTTCAAAGTTATTATCAATGCCTTTATATATCCAATCAAAAATAACATTACGATACATAATAATTATTCTTTTTAAAACACTATCTTTCACACTAATATCATTTGCATCAGTAAAATAATTCGTCAATAAATACTTAGAAAAAAATATATTATTTATTAATCTTCCTACATCTGTTCTTTTTGTATAAATACCTATGTCTTTCGTATACTCTGGATATTTTTCTATATTCATATTGAAAAAATCTTGATAATTAAAATTTAAAAGTAATTTATCTTGATAATTTACTATATTATCTTGAACTTGAATTTCTAGTTCCTTACCTTTTTGAATACGCAAATAATATCCTGCTTCTATACCTGAAAATTTTTCTCTTTCTTCTTTATCACTATATGCTTCTATTTTATTATTAATTATGTCAACATATATATTATTCTTACCATTAGTAGCAAAATTCATTAGATATTCAAAAAATTGTTTTTGTAATAAAGCGGTATCTCCATCTAATAAATACGAAGCTGGATTTTTTCTTGTTTTTATAGACAAAAATGGTTTCTTAGCATTCATCCCCATATTATTATCTGGAATACCTTGTATTTTCCCGTCAACTTCTACATTATAATAATTATTATTGTATATATTAGGATAAATATAACGATTATCTTCTTGGATAAATAGCTCTTTATTCTTCTTATTATCTTCTTCATTTGTTTCAAAAACTTCAAAGAAAATTTTAAGATATTCTTTTTTTCCTAAATCAACATTTACCAATTTATCAATAGAAAAAACATTCTGTTTAATCCAACTTCTACATTTTTCCAATAACGTTATATTTACAACACCATGATCTTCTTCAAATTTTTGATAGATTTTACTTGCTTCTTTAGATTTTTTATATTTTTTCTCTAAAGGATTTTTTAAAGTATCATAATAATTATCAATAATTGCTTCTGTTAATTTAGTAGTAATACTTTCCTTTTTCACTGCAAAAGCTAAATAATTATTAGAATGAATTACTTTTTTTATATCTATTGGTTTGTTCATAGAAATCAATTTACTGTGATAATCATAAAAACAAATATCATTTAATAATGTATCGTCTGTACAATTTAAATCTCTTGTTTTTTTATCAAACTTTATATCTGCATTTTTAACAGTACCATCATTTTTTACAATTATATATGAGCCATCAGCAGGTACATAGCCTTTTAAAATAAGATTATCTTCATGCTTTAACATCTCTGAAAAAACATCTAAACATTCTTTAAACATAAAATTCCTCCTTTCTTTTAAATAAAGTTATAACCAACGATAATTTAAAAATCCACATCCACGAGCATTCATTTCACCCAAACCAACACCTAAAGCAAAATACCATAAATCTTGAGCACGCTTATTATCTGCCACTTGTATTTGAACTTTATCTCCCAGTAATTTTATTTTTTTATACTCTATAGCAATCGGCTTTTTATTTTTAAGTTCTATCATAGTATATAAATCAAAATCTTCATCAATTTTTTCTTGATGATAAGCATTCCATTTTTTGATTAAATTAACTTTTAATCTTTGCTCAAATTCTGCAAAACTTATAGCTTCTTTCCAATAACCTTTTTCTGTTTTTATGATCATAGGTGTAAGCGTATATACGGTTTCTAATATTTTCTTTGGCAACACTCTTATTTCTGCTACTAATCCCTTAATTTCTTTTGTGTGATTATCCACACATACTAGCTTAAAATACTTTGCTAATTCTAAATCTACTGTACGAATTGTCAAAGTATATATCTTTCCTTTTTTATAAACCCGATCTTTTTCTACTGGATATAACTGATCATAGCAGTAATTTTTAAAACTATTTTTTTCATGAAAATTTAACCATTCTTCATCAGTTTTAAAACCCGAATCAATAAAAGCTGTTATCTTTTCTTGAATTTTATTAATAACAATATCTTCTAACAAAAAGATCTCCATTCTTATTTGATATACTTTCATCAAAACACTCCTTTCAAAAACCATTAAATAATTTATATATACCTAAATAGGTAGTAATTTACTACTACCCATTTAGCGTAAAATTAAAAATAATTAATATTTCTATACCTACTTTTGCTTTAATAATACTTAAAATTAAATTTATCATCTTGTCATCCTTTCACTATAAACTTTAATAAGTTGAGAATAATATACCATAATGGACAATAACTTGTCAATAAAATTTTAATCTTTATTAAGTTGAAAATCAAATATGATCAAAATAAATATTTTTATTGTATTCATAAGAATATTTATTTATAATAATATAAGATTTAATACTAACAAATTTTGTATTTGAAAACTTATTATAGTTTTCATTTTAGATTAACTATAACATTTGATGTTTTCTATGTTCTAAACTATATATCCTGCTAAAACTTTTAAGTTTGGCACGATATGACAAAAAAACTGTAATAATTTGAGAAACTACTCAATTATTACAGCTTTTTTATATCTAAATTCAATTAAAGGAGATTTTATTTTGAATAAGGCTGAAATCTTACAATATCTTACTGATAAACAAATACCTTTCACTAAATATGAACATGAACCTATATTTTCTGTAGAAGAAGGCGATAAATCTAATCTTCCTAATCATGAAAAGGTCATTCGCAATCTATTTTTGTGTGATGCCAAAAAGAAAAACTTCTATCTTGTTTCTTTATTTGTTCATAAAAATATCAATCTTAAAGAATTAAGTGAAAAAATTCCTAGCAAACGTCTTAGTTTTGCAAAACAAGAAGCTATGGAACAAATACTAGAAGTAAAACCTGGTAGCGTTACACCACTTGCCATATTAAATAACAAAGATAAAAATATCTTAATGATATTTGACAGTGAATTACAAAATCAAACAATAGGTATGCATCCTATGGAAAATACAGCCACTGTATTTTTAAAATTTGAAGATTTATATAATCTATTACTACCTCATGGCAATGAAATTCGTATATTAAACCTTTAAAATTATTATATTTTACTATTATATTATTTTTGAAAGAAGGTTACTCTTATGGCAACTACTTCTATAAGTGTTAATAAAAAAAGTGTCAAAGATTTTTTACGAGATGATATTAACCATTTATTTCTAATACCAGAATATCAACGTCCTTATGCTTGGACAGATGAACAAGCAAAAACTCTATTTGATGATTTACTTGAATTTACTGAAACAAATATAGATGATGAAAATGGAAAAAATACATATTTTCTTGGCTCTATCGTATTTTTTGAAAATGAAAACGATGAACAAGAAATTATTGATGGTCAACAACGTATTACATCTTTATTTTTATTACTACGAGCTATATATACAAAATTGTCTTCTATGCCAACAAAAACCAAACAAGCTGAAAATTTCATGAATGAAATTCGTCCTCTAATTTGGAAAAAAGATAAATTTACAGGTGATTTTGATTTCTCTAAAATTCTCATAAAATCTAAAGTAATGAATAATGAAGGTAACGAAATTCTTAGAAAAATCTTAGAAACAGGAATTGCAGATAAAAAAGCCTCAGATAATTACTCTAAAAATTACCTTCTCTTTCAAGATTTATTTGACAATTTATCTTTAGAAAAACCTATGTTAATTTATTATTTTATCTTATATATTTTAGAAAGATCTATTGTATTACCAATACAAGCTGATACACAAGATACAGCATTAACAATCTTTTCTACTTTAAATGACAGAGGTTTACCCTTATCCGACGCAGATATTTTCAAAGCCAAAATTTATAATCATCTTAATGAAAAAGAAAAACAAAAATTCATATCAGATTGGCAAGACCTTGATGAGCGTGCACAAAGTGCTAATGAAAGCATTCAACAATTATTTTATTATTACATGTATTACCTTCGTGCTCTAGAAAAAGATAATAGTACTACTACACCTGGTTTAAGAAAATATTATTCACAAAATAATTTTGAAAGATTATACACTCCTAATATAATGCAACAATTAGATAATATTTTAAATCTATGGGTTGTAATTAATCGAAAAGAATGCATTGATGACGAATTATGGAGTTTTAATAAAAAAATAACTACTATATTAGATATATTATCTTCTTACAATAATGAATTCTGGAAATATCCTGTTATTATCTATTATTTATCACATCATAATGAACAAAATTTTGAATGTAATTTTCTAGCTTTTTTAAGAAAACTTTGTGTTGTATTATGTACAAAATACGTTGTAACACCTACTGTAAATGCCGTTAAAAATGACATAATAAAACTTAATATTGCCATTGTTAATTCTGCTCTTCCAAATTTTACATTTAAAGAAATCTCTACTCAAGATTTAAAAAATGGATTAAAATTGCCTCATAGAAATATCGTTCGTATGTTATTAAAATTACTTGCATATACACAACAGGACAATTTATTACCTGATAAATGGGAAATTGAACATATCTTACCTAAAAACTATCAAAAAACATATTTCTCTGATGTATCAGATAAAATGATAAAAACTACAATTGAGCATATTGGTAATAAAACTCCGTTTGAAAAGAAATTAAACATACAAGCCAGTGATAATTATTTTAATAAAAAAAAGAAAATATATAAAAGCTCTACTATAAAAGTTACTCAAAAATTATCTAACATACCTATTTCTAACTGGAAATTAGAAGAAATTTATGCTCGAGATGCAGAAATAATTTTTACACTAACATCATTATTTGAAAAATGGAATACTGAATATACTAATCTAACACATTAAATAAAAAAGTAGACATATTAAACTGCACCCCAAAAGTTGTTTTTATATCCAACTTCTGGGGTGCAATTCATTTTTGATATTTATCTTCTTTTTACTTTAACGTGCTTTCTCCAACATTTTATAAAGAATCGGCCCGATTCTCACATTCAACATTTCATTTGGATTCTTAAAATCCATTCCTGTCATTTTTCCAATCTTGTCAATTCTGTACGTTGCAGTTTTATAATGAATAAATAATGCCTGTGCAGTCTTATTCAGACTTTGATTATTATCAAGGTAAGTTTGCAGCGTCAGAATCAGATCTTTCCGCTGCGGTTTATTGTAACTGTATAACCGTTGCAAGGATTCAGGGATATAATCCATTAGTGTGTTCAGATCATCAATATCTCCAAGGAGTTTAAAAAATCCAAGATCTGAGTACAGTGTAACTGTCTGATTTTCATTTCCAGAAATAACTTTCGCAATATCCCGATAGGAGATCGCTCTTTTTGCCTCATAATAAGAATCTTTCAGATTATAGATCCCTTTGACCATCTTTCCGATTCCGACCTGGATCTTCTCTGTCTTATGGCGGTAACGGATCGCATTCTGCAATACCGCACACATCTCTTCCATTTTATTCAGATATACCTCACGCTTCTGCTTTTCATCCACTCTTTGAATCATCACGATCTGATCTATATTCCGGTATACATGCTGTCCCGGGCAGAGTGTCATGATCTCCCCTTCAATAATTCCGGTTTCCCGCAACTGTTCACTTGTATACATATCTCCCCGTTCTTTTTGGAAAGTATAAAATGTCACAACCCGGTAATATTCCTCAGAATGGATCTCCAGCAGATTTGCTGCTTCTTCCATTTCTTCTTTTCCAAGCATCCCGCTCCGTACATTATGCACAATATCTCTGTGATAT
>OGUC01000632.1_pt1 | contig 18847 bp, 16 predicted proteins | sample 1573701 | NCBI WGS metagenome assembly OGUC01 (sample SAMEA2582017, study PRJEB24529) | metagenome | biome: Human gut stool | place: China | collected 2011
ACACATTCATCAGGATTCATCTTCTTGGAAGGTTCATGACCTGTTAACTGTTTTACCTTATCCTGTACAGCAGGGATTCTTGTAGAACCACCAACTAATAATACTTTGCTAAGTTCTGATGCTGAAATTCCTGCATCCTTTAAAGCATTCTGTACAGGGATTGCTGTTCTTTCAACTAAGTCTCTTGTTAATTCATCAAATTTAGCCTTTGTAAGTGTCATATTTAAATGCTGTGGTCCCTGTTCATTTGCTGTAATGAATGGGATGTTAATTTCAACCTGAGTAGCTGATGAAAGTTTCTTCTTTGCATCTTCTGCTTCAGCTTTAATTCTTTCCATAGCCATCTTGTCACCTGAAAGGTCAATTCCTGTCTTTGACTTAAAGTCTGCTACCATGTAGTCCATAACTTTCTTATCAAAGTCATCACCACCAAGTTTGTTATCACCATTTGTTGCTAAAACTTCGATTACACCATCACCGATTTCGATAACAGATACATCAAATGTACCACCACCTAAATCGTATACCATAATCTTCTGTTCGCCTTCGTTATCAAGACCATAAGCTAAAGCTGCGGCTGTTGGCTCGTTGATAATTCTCTTAACATCAAGTCCTGCAATCTTACCGGCATCTTTTGTAGCCTGTCTCTGAGCATCGTTAAAGTAAGCAGGTACTGTAATAACAGCTTCTGTAACTTTTTCACCAAGGTAAGCTTCTGCATCAGCTTTTAACTTCTGAAGAATCATAGCTGAAATAGCCTGTGGTGTATATTCTTTTCCTGCTACATTTGCCTTGTAATCTGTTCCCATATGTCTTTTAATTGATGAGATTGTTCCTTCTGCGTTTGTAACAGCCTGACGTTTAGCCTGCTCACCAACTAATCTTTCTCCATCTTTCTTAAATGCTACTACTGATGGAGTTGTTCTTGCTCCGTCTGCATTTGTGATAACTGTAGGGTCTCCACCTTCCATAACAGCTACACATGAGTTTGTTGTTCCTAAATCAATACCAATAATCTTTCCCATTTTATTTTCCTCCTAATAAATATATGATTATTTCAAATAAAACTAATTAGCTACTTTTACCATACTGTGTCTTACCACTGCATCTCTGTATTTATACCCTTTCTGTAATTCCTCTGACACAACGTTTTCACCAAGTTCGTCATTGTCTTCATGCATTACAGCATTGTGAAGTTCAGGATCAAATTCCTTTCCCTTCGCCTCAATTGCTTCAACTCCAATATCTTCAAGAGTCTGAAGTAACTGTTTATATATAAGATTCATTCCCTGTCCTACAGGTGATTCTAAATCTTCTTCACTAAGTGCTGCAACTCCTCTTTCGAAGTTATCAACTACAGGTAAAATCTTTTCAATAATTGATTTTGCGCCTGTTTCAAACATTGCTGTTTTTTCTTTATCACTTCTGCTTCTAAAATTTTGAAATTCTGCAAATAGTCTTTGATATTTATCATTAAGTTCTTCTATTTGCTCATCTCTCTTATCTTTTCGCTTAAAGCCTTTTTTCTTTTTCTTTTCAGTTTTCTCTTCTGAAGCATCTTCCGTTTCCTGTGTTTCATTAGATTCTTCAGCCTTCTCTTCTGAATTCTCAACTTCTTGGTTCTCTTCCACTGTAGATGTTTCTTCCACATCCACTTCCTGGTTTTCTTCCAAGTCCTTATTTTCCTTTTCCATTGGACTTTCCTTTCTAAATTTATTCTTTGTCGTTAAAGTTTTCATTTAACTGTTCTTTTACAACTCTTAATGTTTCAACAACCTTTTCATAATCCATTCTCTTTGGACCAATGATACCAATTGTTCCTTTGAAACCATCTTCTAATTCGTAAGTAGCAGTTACAACACTGCAATCCTTCATGGACTGAACCGGACTCTCATCACCGATGTAAACCTGAATTCCGGTTTCCTCATCACTTTCATTAATCAATTCTGTTAACTGTGATTTTTCTTCCAGTGTGGTAAGAAGCTGACTTGCTCTTTCCTTATCACTAAGTTCAGGATATTTAAAAATATTTGTTGCTCCTGATGTGTAAATCTTCATTTGCTCCTCAGTGGAAATGGCTTCTGTTATTGCTTTAAGCACTTCATTAACCAAATCCTCATATTCACCTGCCTGTGAAGTCAATGCTGAAATAACACCTAAGTTAATTTCCTCTAAAGTCAAACCTGCAAGTGCTGTATTGAGCGCCACGTTAAGTCTCACTATCATTTCCTGACTTACAACTCTGTCAACATTAACAATCTTATTCACTACATGGTTCTTATCGGAAACCACTGTGCACAACAACTGTTTTTCTTCAAGTACAGATAACTGTATGAATTTGATTTTGTTTCCCTGAGACTTTGGAGAAGAAACCATTGTGGCATAGTTTGTATTGTTTGCTAAAACCTTTGCCATATTCTGGAGAAGTGTCTCAACCTTGTCAACTTTTTCAATTAAAAAGTCTTCCTTCTCGCTAACCTTCTTCTCACGCTCATCTAATTCTGACATCTTATCTTTGAGCATGTGGTCTACGTAAAATCGATAACCTTTATCAGTAGGAATTCTACCTGCTGATGTATGAGGCTGAACTATATAACCCATTTCCTCAAGATCAGACATTTCATTTCTGATTGTTGCTGAACTAAGATTCAAATCTGTGTATTTAGAAATTGTTCTTGAGCCAACCGGTTCCCCTGTCTCTAAGTAATTCCTAATTACTGCATCCAGAATCTTTTCTTTTCTTTCATTCAGTTCCATAGATTACTCCTTTCTATGGTTTTAAGATTATTAGCACTCGTGTTGTTTGAGTGCTAACATCTTTTCTATGGTCTAATCTATCACTATCAATATTCTTTGTCAACACTTTATTTTAAAAAGAATTGTAAATTAAATGTTAAAAAAAGTTGTCATTATTTTAATACTCTTAAGTCCGTTAAACTATAGAATATTATCCTAACAACAACTTTCTTATTCTCTTTAACATAAACACTTTAATTGATTTTATGTTAATGCTTTATATTTTCTTATTTTCTTTGTTCTTATATAAGACCATAAACCAAGAATTACTCTGCTACATAAACAATTCCGTATGCTTCAGGTCCGATGTGTGTACCAATTGTTGGTCCAATCTGTAATCTGTCTGAAACTTCAATATTAGCTTCTTTCAATCTGTCTGTAAAAGTTTCATTATTTACAGTTCCTATTGAATACATGCTGTAAACCGGGAAGTCTGTATTAATTGTGTCGTTTGAAATCAACTTCATAATATCATTTAAAGCTTTTTTCTTTCCAATGCTCTTTGCCTTAATACCTACTTTTCCATCTTCTGTAAAATAAATTAAAGGCTTTATTTTTGCAATTGTACCAATTCCTGCTTCGACTTTTGACAAGCGACCACCTTTATACAAATTATCCAATGTATCAAGCACTGCATACATTCTAACCTTTGGCTGAATTTCTTTAATAGCCGCAACTATTTCTTCTGCTGTCTTGCCACTGTCTCTTAGCTGTATGCCATAGTCAACCAAAACCTTAATAACAAAAGTAGCTGATAATGAATCAACTATATGTATCTTATCATATTCAACCATGTTCTTAGCTAATGTGGCACTTTGAATCAAGCCACTTAAACCTGATGAAAGTAAAATACATATAAGCTCGTCTCCATCTGCCTTAATTTTTTCAAATATGTCAATAAAATCCTGTGGTGATGGCTGAGCTGTTTTAGGAAACTCCTCTGATTCCTGTGTTAATTTATAAAATTCATCCTTAGAAATTTCACCGTCTCTAAAACTCTTATCTCCTACACTAATCGCTATTGGTATGTACTCTATCCCTTTTTCCTGTAACTGTTCTTTATCATAATCAGAACCTGAGTCAATTAAAAATTTTATCATTCTGCATCTCCTTTTAACCACAACAAAAGCTGTTCACAATAGTTTACTTTATGAACAGCTTGTATTTTGTACTTTACTACACATTTGCAATTTAGTCAAATTTTTATTATTTTACAATCATCTCTTCAATATCTTCAAATGTATTAGCAACGCTATACACTCTTGATAAATCGCAGTGGAACATTCCCTGTTCCTTCATTTCATCCATAAATTTAAGTAATGTATCATAAAAACCATTGTGGTTAAAAATAATTACTTTTCCTTCAATCATATACTTTTCGATTAATACAATTGCTTCAAATAACTCATCCATTGTTCCAACGCCACCTGGTAAAACAATGAACACGTCAGCTTCCGATTCAAAATGTCCTTTGCGCTCAGCCATTGAATCACAAACAATTTCCTTATCACATCCTTTGAACACGTTCATATTCTTAAATGCCTTTGGATATACACCTGTTATGTAAGCACCTCCGTCGTGCATTCCTCTTGCCATATATCCAAGTGTACTATCTGCACCGCCTCCATAAATAAGGTCGTACTTTTCTCCTAACTTCTTTCCCATATCATAGTATGGTTTTAACTTTTCTTCTGAAACGTAAGGTGAGAATGATCCGTAAATGCATATTGTTTTTCTGTCCATAATAATCCCTCTTTTCCGTTTGTAATTTATAATATGTTTTATATTATACTATCTATTCCAAAAGAATCAAAGAATTTTATTTTCGTTCTAGTGTGCATCCATAACAAATTATTTTTATTTAATAGGAGTTCCAAATTTTTTTCTATTATATAAGAAGACAGCTCCAAAAAAAGAGCTGTCTTCTTATTCAAAGTTACATCATTAATCATCAAAAATTCTTTGATTTATCAATTATTCCATTTCAACTATTATCGTCTTGTTTTCATCAAATCGGTCTTCTGAATTATTTGATAACATGCTATCTGCTACATCTTGGAAAGTAATATTTTTGTTGTTTGAAAGAACCACAAATTTAGACTTTTTAGCAGCATTCTTACTTTTTCCTGTTAATATAAGTCTGTAAGTATATTGTTTTCCTTCAGTATGCCATACTCCTGATTCATCCTTATAATAATCACATAACACACTGGTTTGATTTTTTGCGTAGCTTTCAACTTCCTGTCTACTTGTTGTTGCTTCTGTTCCCTTATCACTGGTATTAGTATTTCCACAACCTACCAATCCAAAAGTAACTAATGCAATAAAAATTACCAAATACTTGTATTTTCCCATCTCTTTACCTCGTTTTCTTTTCATAATATTGCTTGACCATATAGTTTCATTTCTATTTTTTCTTTCCTTAATCTACAATATCACCCCCTATTTCTTTTGACTTTACAAGTATATCATAACCAAATTTTACCAACAACATTTATAAACAGTTATCACACAAAGTTCACAATGTAATCTTGGTAAACTTACACGAAACATAATAAGCTTACACAAAACTAAAATAAAACTAAAATAAATCTTACAACAGAAACTGTGACATTGCGTAATTGCTTAAATCTACGCCTCTTTTAGTTAAACGTACATTGTCACCATTGACCTCTATAAGTCCCTGCTGCACTAATTTTTCTGTTACCTCTCCATATACGCTATCGTATTTTCTGTCAAATGCCTGATAAAATTTTTCTTTTGAAATTCCCTCAATCATCCTTAGTCCCAAAAACATAAATTCTTCTTTTTTATCCTTTTCGGTCAAATGCTGTACTTTTCCTTCTATTACAGAAATAGCATCCTCTGTTATATCCCAAATATCATCCTGATAAATAAAACTGTCGCCATAAAAATTGCTGTCCGCATCTTTGCCATCTAAAAGTAAACTAATGTATTTATCAATATCTTCAGTGTTACTGTATCTACTGTCGTTATATAAAGAGGCTGCCCCCAGACCAAAGCCCAGATAATCAACTCTTTTCCAATAACCTATATTATGCCTACACTGAAATCCCTGTTTGCTATAATTTGAAATTTCGTAATGCACGTATCCCTTTTCTTCCAACATTTTTTCAGTTAAATAGTACATCTCTCTTTCTTCATCTTCGTCCGGTAAAATATTAATATTTTTGCTTTCCGCCTCCTGGACTCTTTCCTGCAATGGAGTTCCATCTTCAACAATAAGGCTATAAGCTGAAATATGCTCAGGTTCCATTGCCAACACACTCTCCAATGTATGCTTGTAACTTTCAACTGTCTGTCCCGGTAAAGCACTCATTACATCAACATTTATATTTTCAAAGCCTACTTTTCTTGCCAACTCATAACTTTCTTTGAATTTTGCAAAATTATGAATACGACCAATACTTCTAAGTTCCTGATCATTTGCAGACTGAAGTCCAAAGCTGATTCGGTTAATGCCTGCCTCTTTGTAACTGTTTAATTTTGCTTCTGTTACAGTTCCAGGGTTACACTCAATAGTAATCTCGGCATCATCAGATAACTGACAATTATTTTTTACCGCCTCCATAATTTTTGTAATAAAATTTTCCTGCAAAATTGACGGAGTTCCACCACCTATGAAAACGCTTGTAATAACCCTGCCTTCCATTTTTTCTTTGCTTAATTCTATTTCTCTAACCAAAGCATTTACATATTCTCTTTTTGTACCTTCATCCATGCTCATTGATAAAAAATCACAATAATCACATTTTTGCACACAAAAAGGAATATGAATGTATATTTCCAACTGCTTAATGCTCATTTCTTTTCCTTCCCTGTATATCCATTCAACTTCCAACCTATATGCCAATCTTCATTTTCACCTAATAAAAACACAATATACTACATTTTTACCTGATTGGACGTAAGCTGAATTTTATAATATAACCTGACAATGCCAAAGAAAACTAATCATCTAGTATTCTTTGGCACTGTAAAAATTCTTATAATCACAAATACATATTTCTATATATTCTATTCTTCGTCTAATTTTAAAACTGCCATAAATGCACTCTGTGGAATTTCTACATTTCCAACCTGACGCATTCTCTTCTTTCCTTCCTTCTGTTTTTCAAGAAGCTTTCTTTTACGGGAAATATCACCACCATAACATTTTGCCAATACGTCTTTTCTCATTGCCTTAACAGTTTCTCTTGCAATTACTTTGCTACCAACCGCTGCCTGAATAGGCACTTCAAACATCTGTCTTGGAATTTCTTTCTTTAACTTCTCACACATTTTTCTTCCACGTTCATATGCTGACGCTTCAGGAACTATAAATGATAAAGCATCTACTTCATCTTTATTAATAAGAATATCAAGTTTAACTAACTTAGCCTGTTCGTATCCCTTTAACTCATAATCGAAAGATGCATATCCCCTTGAACGTGATTTTAAAGCATCAAAGAAATCATAAATAATTTCATTTAATGGAATATTGTATTTTAGGAGTGCTCGCTGTCCTTCTACATATTCCATACTAATATATGTTCCCCTACGCTGTTGGCAAAGTTCCATAATAGCTCCAATAAACTCTGTTGTCACCATTATTTCAGCACTAACAATAGGCTCCTCCATGTATGCGATTTCACTTGGATCCGGAAGGTTAGTTGGATTAGTAAGTTCAATCACCTCACCATTTTCTTTGTATACCTTATAAATAACAGACGGTGCTGTTGTGACAAGGTCAAGTCCATATTCTCTCTCTAGTCTTTCCTGAATAATTTCCAAATGGAGCAAGCCTAGGAATCCGCATCTGAAACCAAAACCTAAAGCGATTGATGTTTCAGGTTCAAATTTTAACGCTGCATCATTTAACTGTAATTTTTCTAAAGCATCTCTTAAATCCGGATACTTTGCTCCATCAGCCGGATACAAGCCACAATAAACCATTGGCTGAACTTCCTTGTAACCCGGAAGTGGCTTATCACATGGGGCATCCGCATTTGTAACTGTATCACCTACTTTTGTATCTGACACATTTTTAATGCTGGCTGTTATGTAGCCTACCATTCCTGCCGGTAATTCATCACAAGGAATAAACTGACCTGCGCCAAAATATCCAACTTCTACAACATTTGCCACTGCACCTGTTGCCATCATTTTTATATTCATTCCCGGTTTTACTGTACCTTCCTTAACACGGCAAAATACAATAACCCCTTTATATGAGTCATATAGACTATCAAATATTAAAGCCTGTAAAGGTGCATTTGCATCACCGGTTGGTGCCGGTATATTTTTTACAATTGCCTCTAACACATCCTCACAATTTAATCCTGTTTTTGCTGAAATAAGAGGTGCATCTTCCGCCTCAAGACCAATAACATCTTCAATTTCAGCTTTTACCCTGTCAGGATCTGCTGATGGTAAATCAATCTTATTAATAACCGGAAAGACTTCCAAGTCATGGTCTAATGCCAAATAAACATTTGCCAAAGTCTGTGCCTCAACGCCCTGTGCCGCATCAACTACCAACACTGCACCATCACAGGCTGCCAAACTTCTTGAAACCTCATAGTTAAAATCTACATGGCCCGGTGTATCAATTAAATTGAAAATATATTCCTCGCCATCTTTTGCCTTATAAACAGTACGAACTGCCTGAGACTTAATTGTAATGCCTCTTTCTCTTTCAAGTTCCATATTATCAAGAACCTGAGCCTGCATTTCCCTGTTTGTTAAAAGACCTGTCATTTCAATTATTCTGTCTGCCAAAGTTGATTTACCATGGTCTATATGAGCTATAATACAAAAATTTCTAATTTTACTCTGATCAATATGTGCCACTTTTTCCTCCAATTACTTAGTAAGATTATCAATTACAAACTGATATATTTTTTGACTGTTGTTCATTGCTTCCCAATTAGTACACATCTTAGATGCCATGTGCTTATCAGGGGTTGAAATATTCAGCTCAATTAACGTGCTGTCACCTTCTTTTACCTGACAATGTACCACATAGTCTCCATTAGAAGCCCTGTAATAATCAGACACCGTACCTACCTCGTTTCTAAGTTCGTATCTGTTGTCAACCAAAAACATATCTATATCATCAATAACCTGGTTAGGTATTTTGTTCTCGAAGAATTTAAGACTCTCTCTCCCCTCTGATGATAAATGGTAATATGATGTATTTCTGTTTACATTTGAAAAAACAAACCCATCCTCAATAAGTTCATTAATTGCTTTCTGCACAGCAAAATAATTTGTATATTCATTTTCCAAAAAGAATTGTGCAATCTGTGAGTTAGTCAATGGAAATTCTACTTTATTTAACATATGCATAATCATTAACTTATATAAAGTTTCTGTTTCTATTGCCATATTCTACTCCTCTACTGTACCTTTTGCTAATTCTTCTATAACCTGTAAAATTTCTTCTTTTCCCTGCTTTGTCTGAGCTGAGAATGGTAAAATCTTTGTTCCCGGAATTACATTTAATCCCTGACGAATCATTTTGATGTTCTTCTGAACCTGACTTCTTTTTATCTTATCTAACTTAGTTGCTATGATAATCGGTTCATAGCCGTTTGCCAAAATCCACTCATACATATTAACGTCATTCTTTGATGGCTCATGTCTTATGTCTATTAACAAAAACACTGCCTGCAACATTTGTGAAGTATGAAGATAATTTTCAATCATCCTGCCCCACTTTGCTTTTATTTCCTTAGACACGCTGGCATAACCATACCCCGGTAGGTCTACGAAATACATTTTCTTATTTACATTGTAAAAATTAATTGTCTGAGTTTTTCCCGGCTGAGAAGATGTTCTAGCCAATGCTTTTCTATTAACCAAACCATTTATTAATGATGATTTTCCTACATTTGACTTTCCTGCAAAAGCAATTTCCGGCATTGTATTTTCCGGTAATTTACTTGTTATTCCACAAACTGTTTCCAATTCAACATTTTTAACTATCATCTTCTCTCCTATCTTTCACTGTAAATCAAATTCTAAACTAATGCAATCTTTATAACATCATCCATTGTTTCAGCCAGAACAATTTTCATTCCGTCTGTTATCTCTTTTGATATTTCTTCAAGCATTGATTTGTTCTTCTTAGGTACTACTACAATCTTAATACCTGCGTTCTTTGCTGCCAATAACTTTTCTTTTAATCCACCAATTGGCATAACCTTCCCTCGTAAATTAATTTCACCGGTCATTGCAACTTTACAGTTCACTTCTCTGTTTGTAACAGCCGAAAGTATTGCTGTTGCCATGGTGATACCTGCTGACGGCCCATCCTTTGGCACTGCCCCTTCCGGAACATGAATATGTATGTCATGTTTTTCAAAGTAATCATCTGCCACGCCATACTTACCTGCAATGCTTCTTACATAAGAAAGTGCAATCTGTGCAGATTCTTTCATAACATCGCCTAACTGACCTGTTAATTTCAACTGACCCTTGCCAGGCATTGTGTTTACTTCAATTTGTAAAGTTGTTCCACCAACTGCTGTCCAGGCAAGTCCTCTTACAATACCAATATCATTCTTTTCATTAGCCTTGTCATCGTCAAAGATCTTTCTTCCAAGATATTTTTCAATATTCTTTGAAGTAACCTTTAAACGCTTTTTGTTGTTTTTGATAATAAGACCTGCTGCTTTGCGACAAATCTTTGAAATTTCTCTTTCTAACTGTCTTACACCTGCTTCTCTTGTATAGTAGCGGATAATACTGTTAATTGCTTCATCTGTGATGGATAACCAGCTTTTCTTTATACCATTTTTTTCAAATTCTTTACTAATTAAATGTTCCTTGGCAATATGAAATTTTTCGTTTTGAGTATAACCTTCAATTTCTATTATTTCCATTCTGTCAAGTAAAGGTCTTGGAATTGTGCCTGCGTCATTAGCTGTTGCCACAAATAAAACCTTTGATAAATCAATTGGTATTTCAGCGTAATTATCTCTAAACTTTGAGTTCTGCTCTGAATCCAACACTTCTAATAAGGCTGACGCCGGATCTCCATGAACTCCCTGTCCCATTTTATCTATTTCATCAAATAAAATTAAAGGATTAGAACTTCCTGCCTGCTTTAGTCCTTTAAGGATTCTACCTGGCATTGCTCCTAAATATGTTTTACGGTGTCCGCGAATTTCTGACTCATCACTAACACCACCTAATGATATTCTAACATATTTCTTGTTAAGTGCCTCTGCAATTGATTTTGCAATACTTGTCTTACCTGTTCCCGGAGGTCCCACAAGACAAATAATCGGTGCCTCACCCTTTGCCATAGTCAATTGTCTTACAGCTAAAAATTCTAAAATTCTTTCTTTAACTTTAGTTAATTGGTAATGGTCTCTATTTAAAATTTCCTCTGCATTCTGCAGGTTGGGATTTTCTTCTGTTTCATTGTTCCATGGCAAATCTAACATTGTTTCCAAATAGGTTCTAATAATGTTACCTTCTGCCGGATTACCCATGGCTGATTTATATCTTGAAAGTTCTTTTAATAATTTTTCTTTAACACTGTCATCTGCGTTTAAATTATTAATCTTCTCTTCAAGCTGATCTGTTTCTGCGTCAAAGTCATCCCCTAATTCTTCTTTGATAATCTGCATCTGTTCGCGAAGAATATGTTCCTTCTGACTTTTTTCTAAACGCTGTTTAACTTTTTCTATAATCTCATTTCTAACCTGTGCAACTTCATTTTCTTTTGCAAGGAACGAATATATAGTAGTAAATTTATCTTCAATACTGTTCTGTTCCAAGTATTCCTGTTTTAATTTATATCCTACTTTTATTCTCATTAAAATCTGGTTCATTAGAGTTTCAATATTACTAATATCTAACAAACCTCTTAAACTTGAAGGAGATAATTCTCTTACCTTACCCTCGAATAATTTTAAAGTATCTCTTAATTCTCTAACATAAGCTTCTTCCTGCGCCTCTGTTAAAGTATTTTTATCTTCTTCTATAATTGAAACTTCCCCGGCAAAATGTCCATCAGCCATGTATAAAGACTGTATTTCTCCTTTAGCTTTTGCCTCCACCATAACTCTTACCACGTCATCAGGAAGTTTATTTAACTGCTTTACAACTACAACTGTTCCAACCTTGTATATACCATCAAAACCCGGTGTGTCTTCCACCGGGTCTTTTTGTGCAACAACAAACAATTCTTTATCGTCAATCATTGACTCTTCTGCTGCTGCAATTGATGCTTTTCTGCGAACGTCAAAATGAACAGTTGTTCCCGGTATAATAGTAAGGCCTCTTAATGGTATAACCGGAAAAGTTTTTAAGTTCTCTGACATGTCTTCTCCTTGTAATAGCAACTTAAATGTGGCTAATTATTTCTTTTTTGTAGTATTCTTTTTAGGGATTACCGAATTATAAATTATTTCAGGATCCGCTAATCCATTTACCACATCTTCATTTATAATACATTCTTTTATTGATTCGTCAGATGGTGTCTCATACATAATATCCATAATAACATTTTCAATAATTGCTCTAAGGCCTCTTGCACCTGTTTTTCTCTTAACAGTTAATTTGGCAATAGCGTTTATCGCTTCATCTGTAAATGTTAGTTTAACTCCATCTAACTCAAACAATTTCTTATACTGTTTAACTAAAGCATTCTTTGGTTCTGTTAAAATCTTTTCTAATGCTTTTTCATCTAAATAATCTAATGTAACTGTTACCGGTACTCTTCCGATAAATTCAGGAATCAAACCGAACTTAACTAAATCTTCCGGCATAACTTCCTTCAACAATTCATCTTCAACAATTTCAGATTTCTCAGCAATTTCAGTATTGAAACCTATTGAACTCTTATCAAGTCTTCTTTCAATAATCTTATCAAGTCCTGCAAAAGCTCCACCACAAATAAATAAAATATTTGTAGTATCAATAGGGATAAGTTCCTGCTGTGGATGTTTTCTACCACCCTGTGGTGGAACGCTGGCTTCTGTTCCTTCTAAAATCTTAAGCAAAGCCTGCTGAACACCTTCACCTGAAACGTCTCTTGTAATAGAAACATTCTCTGATTTCTTTGTAATCTTATCGATTTCATCTATATAAATAATACCATGTTCTGCTCTCTCAATATCATAGTCTGCTGCCTGAATTAATTTAAGCAGAATATTTTCAACATCTTCACCAACATAACCAGCCTCTGTTAATGTTGTAGCATCTGCAATTGCAAAAGGTACATTTAAAATTTTGGCTAATGTTTGAGCAAGATATGTTTTACCTGAACCTGTTGGACCAAGTAGTAATATATTTGACTTCTGTAATTCTACATCTAAATCTTTGTCCGCCAATACTCTCTTGTAATGGTTGTAAACAGCAACTGAAAGAACTTTCTTTGCTTCCTGCTGTCCAATAACATATTGATCCAAGAATTCTTTTATTTCTTTAGGCTTTAGTAAATTGATTTCCTCATTTGCACTTTTCTTTTCATCACCATAGATTTCATCATCAACTATGCTTGCACAAATCTCAACACATTCATCACAAATGTATGCATTGTTCGGACCTGCTATAAGTCTTCTAACCTGATTCTCACTTCTACCGCAAAAAGAACAGCGCAAATTGTTATCAGTTATATTTTTATTTGCCATAATAACCTCGCATTAATCTAAATTTGAACATAAGGCACCACAGTAATTGCGGTGCCTTATTCATTCTATCTCTGTTTAATTACCTGATCTACTAAACCATATTCTTTAGCTTCATCTGCACTCATCCAGTTGTCTCTGTCAGTATCCTTTTCAACAACTTCAACGGGTTGACCTGAATTTGCTGCCAAAATGTCGTTCAATTTCTTTTTAGTCTTTAAAATGTGCTCTGCAGCTATTTGAATTTCTGTAGCCTGTCCTTGTGCACCGCCAAGTGGCTGATGAATCATAATTTCTGCATTTGGAAGGGCATATCTCTTTCCTTTAGCACCACTTGATAAGAGGAATGCTCCCATACTTGCCGCCATACCGATACAAGTAGTTGAAACATCACACTTTACATAATTCATTGTGTCATAAATAGCCATACCAGCTGTAACAGAACCGCCCGGGCTATTGATATACATATGAATGTCTTTTCCAGGATCTTCTGATTCTAAAAATAGAAGCTGTGCTACAACAACACTTGCTGTTGCATCATTTATCTCTTCTCCTAAGAAAATAATTCTGTCCTTTAATAATCTTGAGTAAATATCATATGAACGTTCACCACGTGAATTCTGTTCAATGACATAAGGTACTAATGCCATAATCTATACCTCCTTAATAAATGCTAACAAATATCTTATTTAGCTTTTTCTACTACTAACTTAGCAGCCTTTCTTGCACAGATGTCAGCTCTGATGTTCTTCTTATCATCATCTGATAATAATTCATTAACCTTATCAGCTTCCATCTGATATCTTTCAGCCATTCTCTTGATTTCTTCATCAAATTCTTCATCTGATGCTTCAATCTTTTCAGCCTTAACAATAGCTTCAAGAACTAAGCTTGACTGTACTCTTGCTTCAGCCTGTGGCTTAACCTGTTCTGTAAGCTGATCTACAGTTGTACCTGTAAACTGCATATACTGGTCAAAAGAAATTCCCTGCATAGCAATGTTCTGTGCAAATTCTTCAACCATCTGCTGGCTCTGAGCTTCAATCATCTTTTCAGGAATATCCATTTCTGAATCATTAACGATTGCTTCAATTACCTTGCTTTCCTTATCAGCTTCAGCTTCCTGTGCTTTCTTTTCTTCAAGATTCTTCTTAATGTCTGCCTTGTATTCATCTAATGTATCAAATTCTGAAACATCCTGTGCGAAATCATCATCTAATTCAGGATATTCCTTAACTTTAATTTCCTTAATTGTTACTTTGAACATTGCTGGCTTTCCTGCAAGTTCTTTAGCCTGATACTGTTCTGGGAATGTAACGTTTACTTCTACTTCTTCGCCAACTTTCTTTCCAATAAGCTGTTCTTCAAAAGTATCAATAAATGAATGTGAACCAATTGTAAGCGGATAATCTTCACCCTTTCCACCTTCAAATGCTACTCCATCAACAAAACCTTCGAAATCGATTGTTGTCTGATCTCCGTCTTCAACTGCCTTATCGTCAGCAGCTACAAGTCTTGCGTTCTGTTCCTTAACCTTATCAAGTTCAGCAGCTACATCTTCATCTGTAACTGTTGTGTCCATAGCTTCAACCTTAACTCCCTTGTACTTTCCAAGTTTGATTTCAGGCTTAAGTGTTACTTCAGCTTCAAAAATAAATGATTTTCCTTTTTCAATCTGTGTTACATTGATTTCAGGACGAGCAACGATTTCTAATTCACTTTCTGCTGCTGCATTTGCATAAGCATCTGGAATTAATTCGTTTGCAGCTTCTTCATAGAAAACGCCTGCACCGTACATTTTTTCTACCATAGCGTAAGGTACTTTACCTTTTCTAAATCCTGGTACGTTAAATTTATTCTTGTTCTTCTGATATGCTGCCTGAATGGCCTTATCAAATTCTTCTGCCGGTACTTCAATAGTAAGCTTTGCTGTGTTATTTTCTAACTTTTCTACCTGTAAACTCATTATTTTTCCTCCTTGTTATAAAAACGGGTATGAGTATCCCATTTAATTCATTGAATTTTACTCGTCATAGCCTAGTAACCTATTGACGCAGTGTATGATTATATCATATTTTCTTTTTCTTGTCACTACCTTTTAAACCACATATTTTCAACATTATTTTCTAAAATTTGCATTGCAATCTTTTAGTTCCATTTTGCCATCTTTATTTAACATATTCTGTTGTAGCAATACTAATTATATTGAATTTGATCTGCAATTTTGTCACTTGTTTCTTCATCTACTAAGCAGGAAATCAATTCAAGTCCAAGCTCTAATGCAACTCCTAGACCTTTTCCTGTAATAATATTGCCGTCTCTTACAACACCACCGCCATATTCCTTACATTCCATCTTGTCTGCAAAACTTGGAAATGAAGTTGCCCTCTTGTCCTTCAAAATACCAAGACTGCTAAAAATACTTGGTGCCGCGCAAATTGCTGCTAACCACTTACCCTGTTCATTATACTTAATGATATGGTCCTTTAATGTTCCACACTCACTTAAATTTGTTGTTCCCGGCATTCCTCCCGGCAAGAAAATACAATCGCCCTGTTCAAAGTCGATTTCATCTATTGTCTTGTCTGCAAAGAATTTAACCTTATGAGAACTTTCAACCATTAATTCTTCCTTGATGGATACTGTAACTACATTCAACTTAGCTCTTCTAAGTAAATCCACAACCATCAAACATTCAACTTCCTCTAATCCGTCTGCTAAAAATGCATATACTGTTTTCATTTAAAACCTCCTGTTTATTTAATGTGTCAAATATAATCATTTAACCTATAATTAACATAAGTATAATAGTAAATAACCGAATTTAATTATATCATAAGGGTATAATATTTGTTATACTAAAAAATATTGTAAAAAAATTATTAATTAAATATTTTCGTAATAAATTTATTATATCTGCTGTGGGAAACATACAACATTTAAGAAAGTGCTGGTAGCCCGTCGGTTCATCAAGGCAGCGTAGTCGGCTTGATAGAACCGCTACGAGGCGGACGCAGCGGGAGCGTGCTTTCGTAATGTTGTATGTTTTCACAGCAGTGTATAAAATTGCGAAAATTTTAGGGTTACTAAGAAAGGTGGTTTCATTATAATATGGGAATGGAAATAGAAAAAAAATTTATACCTACAGATTTACCAAAAGATTTGGACAGTTACGAACATCATGTAATTGAACAGGCATATCTTAACACTGCTCCTGTTGTTAGGATTAGAAAACAGGATGATAACTATGTTCTTACTTACAAAGGTAGTGGCATGATGGCTAGAGAAGAATATAATCTTCCACTGAATAAAAAAAGTTATGAGCATTTGTTAGAAAAAGCAGATGGCAACATTATCTCAAAAGTACGCTATCTTATTCCAATTAACGACGGAAAACTTACCGCCGAGTTAGATGTATTCAAAGGAACATTTGCCGGAATGCTTTTAGTTGAAGTGGAATTTTCAAGTGTTGAACAGGCTGATGCTTTTCAAAAGCCTGACTGGTTTGGAGAAGATGTAACATATAGTAAAATATATCACAACAGCTATTTGTCACAGATTAAGGGATAATAAAAAAACAGCACCAGCAAAAAATAAATAAGATTAATATACTGATGCCACTAATCTTTTTTATTTTTCATCAAACTGGTGCTATTTATTATTCTGTTTTAATATTTAGCTATTCTATCTTTCCATCTTTTATTGTTATTATTCTACCGCATTTTTTTGCAACGGTCTCATCATGTGTAACAATAATCACCGTTTTTCCTTCTTTATTCAGAGACGATAGTATTAACATGATTTTTTCAGCATTTACCGAGTCCAAAGCCCCTGTAGGCTCATCTGCCATTATATATTCAGGGTCACATACCAATGCCCTTGCTATTGCTACCCTCTGTTTTTCGCCTCCTGATAAAACAGATACCTTTTTGTTTGACAAATGTTCCACTCCTACTTTTTTCATTTTTTCTAAGGCTACTTCTCTTATTTTTTTCATAGAAGTTCTACTTAACATTAACGGAAGAGATACATTTTCCATAACAGTTTCGTCCTCAACCAATCCAAAATCCTGTAATACAACTCCAATTTTTTCATTTCTAATTTTAGCCCTTTGTTTATTAGTAAAATCAGATATGTCTTCACCATCTAACTTGTAGGTTCCCTGATTGCATACATCCAACAAGCCTATTATATGTAAAAGGGTGGATTTGCCTGCTCCTGATTTACCCATTATTGCTATCATTTCGCCATCAGCAATAGTTAAATTGACACCATTTAACACTAATTGAATTTCGTTGTCTCTATTTATTTCATATTCTTTGTATATATTTGAAAGTTCTAATCCCATTTTCTATTCCTTATTTTTCTTATATAATTCTATAATGTTACTTTTACCTGATTTTTTTATAAAGTCAAAAGATGAAACTGCATAAATAAAGCACAAGTTTATAACAACCACTATATACATCCAGTTTTCTATCCTACCTACTCCTTTAGGTGATGTTATTGCCGCAATTTTTCCACCAAATATAAGCATTGTAATAGCAGAAATTCCGATTACTGAAAATGTATTAAGTGTTTCAATTAACATTCGTTTATTCTTGTTCATTCCCAACATAAATAAAATAGTATAAAACTTATCATTATTTTTACTTTGAATATAATTTATTCCACCTATCCCTGTCATTGTAAGAAACAAAAATACTATTCCTACAATTCCATTTGTAAAAAGAAATTCCCTGTTACTTTTGTTATAGTTTTCCTGCATTTGTTCTACAGATGTAATAGCACCATAATCACTTAACATTTTTATAGCACTTTGATATTTCTTACCATTGCAATATATCATTTGGGAATCCTGCGGGAAATCCATTTTTACAATTTCTGAATTGTTATAATAGCTACAATTTGGCCCATACGGCATAATTAAATCACACCCTCTTACCGTCGCTAATATTTCTTCTATTGAGGATTTTCCTGAAGACGCTGACGCATTAAATCTAACTACACTACTATCCTCTGAGATTTTTCCTACAACTTCACAAATTTGTTTGTCCGACAATACTATTGTATCTCCAACTCTAAATCGATTTCCCATAGCAATTACCGGAATATTATCACCTGTATATGACGATATATTTTGCCCTTCTATAATATTTAATTTTAACTTCTTCATAATGATGTCATCATATCCTATCACTGCTATAGCGCTATCACTTTTTGATTCTATCTTCAATTCATGCATTTCACAAACTTCTACATTTTTAAAACCTTTTTGACTAAGTAGCTCTTCAGCGGAAAAGTCATCATAGTATGTATATGGTGAAAAATAATATATGTTTTTTCCATCAAAAGAATATGCCAAATCTTTTGTCTCAAAGTAATAAAAGATTTTTCCTAAAGTG
>OGUC01000641.1_pt1 | contig 18557 bp, 13 predicted proteins | sample 1573701 | NCBI WGS metagenome assembly OGUC01 (sample SAMEA2582017, study PRJEB24529) | metagenome | biome: Human gut stool | place: China | collected 2011
AACGGAATAGCAAAAATCCCCATCAACCGTCCGCGTTACCGCAACGCATTCACCCCGACTACAACCTCCGAAATCAGTGATGCCCTGTATTACTGCCGTGAGTGCCGGGATATCAACGTAGTGGTTCTGACCGGAGCAGGCGATAAAGCCTTCTGAAGCGGAGGCGATATGCACGTAAAAGGTCACGGCGGTTACATCGGAACAGACGGTGTTCCCCGCCTGAATGTGCTGGATGTACAAAAACAAATCCGTTCCCTGCCGAAACCTGTCATTGCCATGGTCAACGGTTACGCCATCGGCGGCGGGCACGTGCTCCATGTAGTTTGCGACTTAACCATCGCTTCCGACAATGCCATCTTCGGACAGACAGGTCCCAAAGTGGGCAGCTTTGACGCCGGCTTCGGTTCATCATATCTGGCACGAATCGTAGGACAAAAAAAGGCACGCGAAATATGGTTCCTTTGCCGTCAGTACTCTGCACAAGAAGCACTGGAAATGGGATTGGTCAATACGGTCGTTCCTTTTGAACGCCTGGAAGACGAGACAGTGGCATGGGCAGAGAAAATGATGGAACACAGTCCGTTAGCCCTTCGTATGATTAAAGCCGGACTCAATGCCGAGCTGGACGGACAAGCCGGAATCCAAGAGCTTGCCGGAGATGCTACCATGCTTTATTACATGACAGAGGAGGCACAGGAAGGAGGAAAAGCATTTCTGGAAAAACGTAAACCACGATTCCAGGATTATCCCAAATTTCCGTAAAAACGAATTGTAATTTCAAAGACATGAACATTGAAGTATTCATGAAATACTGTCTTTCATTAGGCAATGTTTCAGAGAAGATGCCATTTGGCAAATTTGCAGCAAGATATGATTCAATCCTTGCCTTTTATGTTTGCGGACACATGTTCTGTTTTATAGACATTGACAATTTCACTTTTGTCAATGTCAAATCTACTCCAGATGAAATTGAAGATATAAAAGAGAGACATGTTTCAATCGGCACTCCCATCAACCAAAGTCTGAAGCATTGGCTTCAGCTTAATTTTAACGGCGATATTCCTGACACAGACATATACACATGGGTTCAACGCGCCTTTGAAATTGTCAGAGATAAATATACAAAACAAAACACATATAAAAAAGTATGTTCCAAACCCGCATTATAAAGAAACAATTACACTTCAAGCAACCGGCAGGTACATCGAGAGGAGTATATACCACCCGAAACGTATGGTATATACTCCTCACCGATACCGACAACCGTTATTATGGAGTAGGTGAATGCGCCCCTCTCCCTGCCCTGAGTTGTGACGATGTTCCCAACTATGATGAACTATTGGCCATCGCTTGCAAAAACTTTGAGAAGACCGGAGAAATAGATCGGGAAGCCCTGCTTCCCTATCCGTCTATTCTGTTCGGTCTGGAAACCGCCCTACTTCATTTCCGCGCATGCAGCCTACAATTTTGGCACACTCCATTCAGCAAAGGAAAAGCAGGTATCCCTATCAATGGACTTATCTGGATGGGAAGCTTTGATGAAATGTATCGGCGCATCGAAGAAAAAATGCAAAAAGGATTCCGCTGTATCAAACTCAAAATCGGGGCTATCGATTTTGAAAAAGAACTGGAATTACTGGCACATATCCGCCGGCACTTTACTCCCGAACAAATAGAGCTACGTGTGGATGCCAACGGTGCCTTCACTCCCACCGATGCTCTTGATAAATTACAGCGTCTTTCCGAGTTTCACCTTCACTCCATCGAACAGCCTATCCGCGCCGGACAGTGGAAAGAGATGAGCACACTCTGTGCTTCCGCCCCCTTCCCTATCGCCTTGGACGAAGAACTTATCGGCATTAACCAACGCAGCCGCACGATAGAACTGCTTGAAACCATCCGACCGCAATATATCATTCTGAAACCCTCCCTTCACGGCGGAATCAGCGGGTCGGAAGAATGGATGGAACTGGCAGCGGAAAGAGGGATAGGTTCGTGGATTACCTCGGCCTTGGAATCAAATATCGGACTAAACGCTATCGCCCAATGGTGCGCTACCCTGCAACCTACGCTTCCACAAGGCCTTGGAACAGGGTTACTGTTTACAGACAACATAAATTATCCGCTACATATCGAAGGAGACTGCCTGTGGTTTCATCCCGAAGAGCAAGAACCTGATTTATTACAATGGCTGGCACAATGAATACTTACTACACAGACATAACCACCCAGCGTATCCAAATAGAAGGAATCTTTTATACCCATTGGGAAATAGCAATGATACGCATGAATATTCCTACCGACAAGCAAAGCTTCCGGCAAGAACTTTTTACTTTTCTCTCCGAATGGTTCAACCATCAACCCACCGTTCTTGTCCATACCTCCGGTTCGACAGGCAAGCCCAAACCAATGCGTGTAGAAAAAGAAAGCATGATGGAAAGCGCCTGCCTCACCTGTTCATTTCTCGGACTGAAAGAAAATGACACAGCACTGCTGTGCATGCCTCTGCAATATATTGCCGGAAAGATGGTGGTGATACGCTCACTGGTTGCCGGACTCAATCTCCTTCCGGTCACACCTTCGGGCCATCCCTTGAAAAATCTGAAGAAAGCACCCGTATTTGCTGCCATGATTCCGATGCAGGTATACAATTCCCTCCAAGTGCCCGAAGAAAAAGAATTATTGAAGCAAATAAAACATCTTATCATCGGTGGAGGTGCGATTGACAGCGCGCTGGCACAAGCTTTAAAAGATTTTCCCAATCAGGTATGGTCTACCTACGGAATGACAGAAACACTTTCGCACATCGCCTTACGCAGAGTAAACGGGACAGAAGCTTCCGAATGGTACACCCCTTTTGAAAGCGTCTCCATCCGGTTGAGTCAAGAGAATACACTGATTATCAATGCTCCCAAAGTGTGTGATAAAGTATTATACACTAATGACATTGCAGAACTGAATGCCCAAGGGCAATTCCGCATTTTAGGAAGAAAAGACAATATAATAAATAGTGGTGGTGTAAAGATACAAATAGAACAGGTGGAAGCCACACTGAAAAAACACTTCCATACTCCATTTATGATTACCTCTGCACCTGATGCAAAATTTGGTGAAATAGTAGTTCTGCTCATTGAAAACAATCCCGGAAGCAGAGATACTTATGAAAGAATTCAGAAGATTTGTGAGGATGTATTGCCTGCCTATTGGTGCCCCAAACGCGTTATACCGGTAGAGAATCTACCTCTTACAGAAACAGGCAAGCCCGATAGGGCAACAGCTAAATTATTAGCACAAACATAATCAATAAAGAGAAAAATGCAGATAAATCACCAGAACTTATTGTTCTCTTGACTATATTCAAACCCTACGGAGTTCAATTTTCGTATCAAAGAATCCTTATCTACATTCATATCTTCACAAAGTTCATCAAGCGAAGAATAACAATCGCGAAGTTTCATATTCACCATGCTGAACAGCATCATCGGGTCTTCCGGTAGTTCCATACTTTACAATCTTTTATTCATTTTCTAAAATCGGATGCAAAGGTACAAAACTTTTGCTTTCCGGTTATAGTTATGACTGAAAAAAGATATAGGATCAAGTCAAAAAGTGTGTAGATGATAAGGGAGCAGTCATTATTCCTGGGGATTTAAATATCATATCACAAACAAAGGGAAGAATAAGCCGTTTCCCAAGGTCGGCCAAGGTCTTTTGAACGGAAGATTATTACAGTCTGCGGCAATGGACTGTACAGTCCACTGTAGCAGACTGTACGGTCCACTGCAACGGACTATACAGTCCGCTACCGAAGACTGTAGTAATCCGACGGACAGGCAGGCATAACCGAAAGGACGAAAACGCCTGGTCCGGCTAATGAAACGGCTTAGGAAGCTCAAAAACGCATGCAGGGGTTGAAAACCGGAGGAGACAACATCAGGAGACAGGTGTTTGATTGATATATTAAATCCCCAAGAATAATGACTGTCCCCTTATCATCCACAGAATTTTCGGATTGATCCGTTATTTTCTCTTTATTGAAATCGGAATAAGGCTGCTGTGCGGTCATGGTATACCCCATACCGATGCTTAAAAAATAACAAGAGTTTGTTTTTCATTTCTTGATTTATTATAACTAACAATTTTGTATACTGATAAACGGTGCGTGAAGATATAAAAAATAGAAGAAGAAAGCGAACTTTCCTCTTCTATTTATCAACAAACATTCACAGATGTTATACTTACTCACAAGTATGCCTCATCAATCACCGCTATTTCCATTCAGGATGCTGTTCCAACATCGGATTGGTATCAATTTCACTTTGCGGAATAGGCCATACCAAGTCTTGTCCACCACGTAAATTGCCACGTGTCACAGCGCCGAAGCCATAGAATGACAAATCATGCTGCATACGTTTCTGAGCATTCTCAAACTCATTCCAACGATACAGATCGGCAAAGCGCAAGTCTTCAAAAGCCAGTTCCACGCGACGTTCGTGACGCACAATGGCACGCAACTCTTCCTGCGTCAGATTGGTTCCTTCCACATCTTCCACAGCAGGCATACCTACACGTGCACGCACCTCATTGATATATCTTGTAACTTCGGGCTGCGGGTAACCACCTTTCTCAATCATTGCTTCAGAAAGAGACAACAACACTTCCGCATAACGAATAATGTAGAAGTCAAGACTTCCGTCATATTCGTTGGCCGTATCTTCAGGAGTATACCATTTGCGGATACAGGCAGTAGAACTAGCCGGCAAATTATTGGTATAAAGTTTGCCGTTCCATTCCATACCGGGCAACATCAATGTGCCTTTCATACGAGGGTCACGGTTTTCATAACGTCCCATATCAGGGTTTTCCTTTGTATGTGCACCTGACTCCAAGCTGCCTTTAAACAGAGGCGACTTATCAATCGGCAGTCCGTCTATGCAATAAAAGTCATCACAAAGATTCATTGTACCTTCAATGGCATTCATCGGACCCGACCAGCAAACACCGAAGCAACTGCCCTCGCCCAGTCCGGGACCTTTATAGTGAACACTCAACAAGACTTCCGCCGCTGTCTCATTTTTCTCTTTAAACAAATCGGCAAAATTAGCAGCATAATCAGAACCATCTCCCGACTTAAATAATTGCACCTTACCTATCACATTCTGATAAGCAGCTATCGCATCATCCCAGCGCTGGTTAAAGAGAGCGATACGCCCCATAATGGCATACGCCGCTTCTTGAGTCATACGTCCTGTTTTGGCTTTGCCAATCACCGGAATTTTAGGAATCCATGTTTTCAAATCTTCCAATACAGACGAAACGATCTGTGCACGTTCCGTTTTCGGAGCCTGAGCCTCAGCCAGAGTAAGCGGTTTTGTCAAATAAGGAACATCACGGAACACTGAGGTCAAGTTGCAGTACATCAATGCCCGCAAAGCAATGGCTTCTGCTTTATAACCATCTATCTTGTCCGCTTCCATCGGAACACGGTCTATGTTATCAATCAACATATTGCAACGCTTAATCACTTCATAATTAGCATTCCAGTACATTGAAAAACATTCGTCCGTTGTAGATGACGTACATTTGGAAATTGTACTTCCCAACATCCAGTCTCCCCACGTATGGTCTCCATTATCCGTACAAGTCTCACGACAGAGGAAACCATAATTCCAACCGTCGATATTATCGTCATACAGATTTCTGCTCTGCATGGCATCATAGCAGGCAGTCAGAGCCATCAAAGCGTCCGACTCAGTTTGCCAATAGGTACTCTGTGAAGGTTGGTTCGGAGAATCTGTCTGCAAAAAACTGTCCGAACAGGCACCGGTAGTCAACAAAGTACCGGACAATAATAAAATCTTGAATATATTTTTTGTATTCTTTACCATAATCTGTATCCTCCCTATTATTAGAATTGAACATTTAAACCAAATGAATAAGTGCGCATATTGGGATGCACGTCATTTCGAGCATCACCTGATGTCTTTTCAGGATCCCAGTTCTTCAATGAAGTAAACGTCAGAAGATTAGTTCCTGCAAAATAAACACGGATACTGGAAACACCAAGTTTTGTCAGTCCGGGCTGGCGGAAAGTATAGCCGAACTCAAGATTCTTCAAGCGTAAATAACTGGAGTTCTCCAACCAGAATGATGAGTATTGGTCATTGATTGTATTACCCAAAGCAGGCATTGAACCATTTATATTTTCGGCTGAGTAACGATCCAACCAACGGTCAGTGAAGTTACCGCGAATATCTGTGGTTGTCTCCCAACTATAACGATAAATTCCTGCAACTCCCTGCCAGAAAGTAGACAAATCAAAATTCTTCCAAGAAGCACCCAAATTGAAACTGTAAGAGTATTTAGGGAATGGATTACCAATAATGTCACGGTCTTCGGCTGTTATATTACCGTCATCATTCAGGTCAGCATACATAATATCGCCCAGTTTTGGAGCTACACCGTTTTGTTTTATCACTTCACCTTTTGAATTAGTGCGCTGCAAGTCAGCTTCTGTACGGTAGATGCCGATAGATTTATATCCAAAATAAGCTCCGATAGGCTCACCTACCCGATTGATTGAATTACCGCTAATGGTTTCTTTCAAACCACCCATTTCAAGAATTTCATTGTTTACATGAGAAATATTAAAACCTGCATTCCAAGACCAGTCACCTTTACTGTCCGAATAGTTCAGGTTCCATTCCCAACCACGATTACGTACGGCTCCCACATTCTGATAAGGAGCAGAAAGAGAACCGAGGAAAATGCCCGGCATGGACAAACGCATCAAAATATCAGATGTCTTTTTATCAAACCATTCGAACGTGGTTTGCACTCTGTTATTAAAGAAGCCGAGGTCAATGGCAACATTGACTGAACGGGTTGTTTCCCATTTGATATTTTCATTGGGAACAGAGGTCTGCACCATACCCGCCTGCTTGTCTGCATTCTGATCGAAAAAGTAATTGCCACTGGCACCTAATGTAGCTGCATACGCATAATTACCTATTTCCTGATTTCCCAACTTACCCCAAGACAAACGCAACTTTCCGAGTGACAACTCTCTGAAGTCTTCCATAAATTTTTCGTTTGAGAATACCCAACCTGCCGATACAGACGGGAATGTGGCATAACGATTGGCTTTAGGCATACGTGAAGAACCATCGTGACGGATATTGAATTCAAACAAGTAACGTTCTCCATAGCTGTAATTCAAACGGCCGAAGAAAGATTGTAATTTATATTCTTCCGAATTTCCTTTGGCACTCGGATTAATTGTACCACCATTGAGTTCATAGATATTTTCGGTGGGAAATCCTTGGATAGCTGCTGTTGTCGTATAATAACGTGAACCGATAATTGAATGTCCCAGTAATACACTAATATTATGTTCATTGAATTGCTTATTATAAGTAAGCAGATTTTCATTTGTCCATGTTGCATTTCTATACCAATAGTCACTTGATTGGTTAGTGGCACCCTCTACCTTCTTCACATTACCCTCAGCGTCATAACGAGCCGGAGACTTGGGATTGTATGATTTCGTTGCATTCAGGTCGAACGCATAAGCGAAATTTGTCTGGAACTTTAATCCGTCTATCAAATCAATTCCGGCAAATGCCTTACCGTTAAAACGCCAATATTCGTTAGAACGATACCCCAAAGACATCAGTTCCACCGGGTTTTTCACATCCTCTGCATTAGTCATCGATCCGTCCACGTATCCGTAGTGTCCGTTAGAGTACATCACCGGAACGGTGGGACGAGTAAACCATGAAACAAAGCGCATAATACCACCTTCACCAGAAGGAGCTACAGCAGGAGCCGTTACATCATTCTTATTACCGGACAAATTCAAACCAAAAGTAAAACGTTTGTAACGCGTATCCACGTTTGAACGAAAAGATATACGCTCCACACCTGTTTTCATCATAATACCATCTTGATTGGAGTAAGCTACAGAAGTCATGAAATGTGTATTTTCACTACCACCCGATACAGACAGATGGTGTTGATGCATACTGGCATTACGCAATACAGCATCCAGCCAGTTAGTGTTTGCATAATGGTCAGGATCGGAACCATCCTGCAATTTCTGTAAAGCCTCTTCTGAAAAAGTACCCGCTTTGACTTCATTTCTCATCAATGCCCAATTATAGCTGTCGATATAATCGGGAACGATACCCGGAGTCTGCAAGGTATAACTTCCTGAATAAGAAACCTTCACCTTACTTGATGCTTGCCCACGTTTAGTAGTTATCAAAATAACGCCATTGGCTGCACGAACACCGTAAATAGCAGCCGAAGCCGCATCCTTCAAAACAGAAATACTTTCGATATCAGCAGATGGAATTTCCGCAATTTGAGAAATAGAACCTTCTATTCCGTCTATCAATACCATCGGATTGTTATTGCCGAATGTACCGATACCACGGATACGTATTTCGGGGTTGTCATTACCAGCTTGTGCACCGTTTTGAGTCAATACCAATCCTGGCAAGCGCCCCTGCAACAAAGTGGTGGTATTGGCCACCGGAATATCCTGAATATCTTTGGCTGACACAGAAGAGACAGACCCCGTCAGATTGACCTTCTTTTGGGTAGCATAACCAACCACTACTACTTCGTCCAGTTTTTCCGAATCTTCTTCCAATACGATTTTAAAGTTCGTTTTAGTACCAATGGAAAGAATCATATCCTTATAACCCAAAAAACTGATAACTAAAGACTGAGAAGGATCAGCCTTTAACCGAAATGCTCCTTCCATATCAGTTATCACACCTTGTGTTGTACCTTGTATGAGCACATTAGCACCTATGATAGGTTCACCTGCCACATCATACACCTTACCTGTTATTGTCTGTTCCTGCGCATTTACCGTAAATGTGAACAGCAGCATTAGAATGCTCACCAAAAACATACGGAATAATTTTTGCATTTGTCCATTCATAATATTTAAATTAATGATTATAGGTTTTTATATTAGATTTTGAGAGATTCAAATAGATTGACTTCAGACAGTTTTACTCCCACTGATAGTGTCTCACCCAATCAACTTCCATTTCTACCGGTAAGTCAGTCGGGTCTACCGCTCCTACCCAAGTACCGCCCAACTGCATATCAATCAACAAATATTGTGCAATATCGAAAGGGAACTGGCCTTCCTGTTCCGTTTCTATTCTCGGATAAGCAAAATGACGTTTGCCATTGATATGAAAAACCAGACTGTCCGGCCAGAAGTCCACACCATACACATTGAAGTCGTCACGGTTAATGGGAGCAATACCTCCATGAGGCGGATTATTCTCAATACCCAATGTATATGTATAATGTGAGTGTACCGTCTGATAGGCAATAGAATCATTATTCAAACGCTCCATTATATCCACCTCACCCCCTGTAGGCCAATGGTACTTATCCGTCTCATAAGGCAAAGTCCAAATAGCAGGCCATGCTCCACGCGCTCCATGCAGCTTGGCACGTACCTCAATGCGTCCGCGATGAAAAGCATGTTTGCCTTTCGTCCATACACCTCCGGTCAGATAAGCGGCTGTATCCGCCTCCCGGTTATCATTTACAATACCTTTTAGGATGAGAAGTCCGTTACGCATTTCATAGCAACGGTCATCGAAAGATTGTGTGTTCTGCCAGTCTGCCCTGCCCCGAGGGATACGGCTCCATACTGTGGTATCCAGTTCCATACCGTCAAAGTTCTCTTCCCACACCAATTTCCATCCGGGCTTATGGCTGCAAGAGAGCATAACGAAGACTGTAAACAATAAAAGCATAATTTTTTTCATAATACTTTAATTTAGATTCACAAATTATCACTTTATAAATTATGGAACAAACGTAGCTGTTTTGTACCAAAAAGGACTCAAAAATCGTATCAAACGAGTCAAATCTTGTCCAAACCTTCCATTATTCACCTCTAAGGCACCCTTTTCCACAAAAAATCAGAAGAGGATGATTGCACAACTGAAAGAAAAATGTATTTTTGCCTAAAAATACAGTGACCATGTATCGGACCTTAATTATTATACTATTCCTGTTTTTTGGAAAAACCGTTTCTGCAACCAACCACAACACCGGTTATTCATTTACCCAACTTTCCATACAGCAAGGCCTCTCCCAACCGACCGTGCAATCAATCTTATTGGATGAAAGGGGAACGCTATGGATAGGAACTAAAAATGGATTGAACATTTATACTCAAGAAGGATTAAAAACGTATCTTCATCATTCAGAAAACCCATATTCTCTGCCCGGCAACTATATCAATCATATTGCCGAGGACTCTATCGGCAACATTTGGGTAGCTACCCAAAAAGGATTGAGTATGTATAATTATGAACAGAACAATTTCACAACTGTTACCCCCGACGCAATGTATTCTTCCATTTGTGTAAAAGGGGGCATCTGGTTTGGCGGCGATAACACCATCTGCTATTACGATTATAAAGACAAAACGCTGAAAAATATCCCGATAAAGAAAGAGGATAAAGAAGCCAACCCGGTAGACTACAGAGTGCAAAAAATGCTCTACCTCGAAAAAGACAAGATACTGATAGGCACACGGAGAAAAGGAATGTACCTATATGATTGCCGCACACAACAGCTAACCGACTTCATTTCGGACAAGCAATATCTGCTTACGTCACTCTACATCACTGCAGACAAACACATCTATGCAGCCTTTTACGGACATGGTTTATACTATTATGACTCCAATGGAAATATGCAGGGACATTATGATAAAAGCAATTCACAGTTACAAAACAATTATATCCTCGACATAACGGAACATAACGGATACTTATGGTTGGCAACAGACGGAAGCGGAATATTCATGCTTGCCCCCCAATCCCACCAATTTTCCCAATTATATCACATTGTCGGTGACTACTCCTCTCTGCCTGTCAATTCCATTACCGTATTATATAAGGATAAAGAAGACGAACTATGGGCAGGAAGCGTACGTGGAGGCATATTCAGTATCAAAGAAACTTATATAAAGACTTATAAAGATGTAGCTTTAGGCAATACCAATGGACTGAGTGAAAAATCGGTCATCAGCCTTTATGAAGAAAAAAACGGTAATCTATGGATAGGAACCGACGGAGGAGGAATCAATCTGTATGATTCGCGAACCGACAAGTTTACTCATTTTCCATCCACCTATGGAGATAAGGTCGTTTCCATTTCGGGATTTTCCGAGAACGAACTATTAGTGTCCCTCTACACGAAAGGACTATTCACATTCAATAAACAGACAGGAACCTACCACCCTTTCATTATTGTAGATCAAGCTACAAACTATAAAGAATGCTTTTACGGTTATCTTCCACTGGCCAATCAGGTGGCAAACGACAAAATATATATCATCAGTAGTAACGCTTATGCTTATCACACCCCTACCCGCACATTTACCCGAATGTGGATGGATAAGGAATACGACCTGTCAAATGACGCTCTGTGCCTTTCCTACTCCAACGACAAATTCTCGCTGTTGAAGTGCGCCAACCAAGCTTTCATCGTCAACCAGAAAAATGACAGTATCAAACTCCTGTTTGAATTGGACAAAAAAGAAACAATCACGTCAATGTCTTATGACGGTGACCGCATGATATGGATCGGCACAGACAAGGGGCTAGGCTGTTTCGACATGGAAAGAAAAGAGTACCACATTATCCATACCAAATTATTCAATAACATATCTTTTCTGACAACTGATGGCAAAGGACGGTTATGGATTTGCGCCCAAAATATGCTGTTTTCATACATCATCAAAGAAAACAAATTTACCCTATGGAATAGTTCCGACGGTTTTCCGTCCAATGAAATCCTGTTTGCCTATCAAAAGCCTTTCAACCGTGATTTCATCTATTTGGGAGGAGCTGAAGGATTAGTCAAAATCAATACAAATATCCCTTATTCCGAAGTAAAAACACCGGAAATATATTTATCCGATATTCTCTTCAATGGCAGCCCTTATATAAAAGAGCTCCAAAACAATACAATCGAGATTCCTTGGAATTACAATTCACTCTCGGTCCATTTTCGAATAAAAAAGAAAGATATTTTCCAAAAGAACCTGTTGCGATATACGGTTTCAGGCCGGGGAAATCAAGAAATAGAATCATACGACCCATTCTTGAATCTGTCCTCCTTATCGCCGGGAAAATATGCGATATGGGTATCATGCAATATGAAAAACGGAAACTATACCACTCCTAAACGCCTGGTTGACATCATCGTTACACCTCCATGGTACAAGACCGGATGGTTTATAAGTATAATTATCCTCATTTTCATATCTGTAACCACAAGTACAGGATATATCATTTTCCGACGAAAAGAGCAAAGCATGAAAGGCAGTATGAGCCATTTTCTACAAGCTATCCTGAATGATATTCTAAAAAATAAAGAAGAAAAGTTTCAAGCAACAGAAGAAGAACTTCAAAACACTACTATTCCATTAACAGTCTTATCGGAACAAGTGAAAGAAAATAATAACGAACCGACGCAACAGAAGCAAACTGTTACTAAAGAGGATGAAGATTTTATTGATAAACTAAACAAACTCATCAATGACAATATGGCAGGTGAAGAACTCTCTATCAAATTCCTGACCGATAATATGGCTATGAGCAGAGCCTCTCTTTATCATAAGGTAAAAACACTGACCGGACTGGGTGTGAATGACTACATAAACCGATTACGTATAGAGAAATCAGTATACCTACTCACAAATACCAATCTCAATATCAATGAAATATCCTATGAAGTCGGGTTTACATATCCCCGTTATTTCAGTACCTCTTTCAAGCAAATAAAAGGGATGACTCCCACACAGTTTAAGGAAGAAAAGAAAAAGAACAATGCCGACTCAAAATAAAAAAGAGCGATTTTCGGTCGCTCTTTTACACATATATTATATATACAATCGCCATTAACAAGCCTTGAAACTCATATCCAATCCTTTCACAGAATGGGTCAATGCTCCGAATGATATAAAGTCTACTCCTGCCTGTGCATAAGGTAACATCGTCTCATAAGTGATGCCGCCGGAAGACTCCGTTTCACAACGTCCACCTACAATCTCTACTGCCTTACGTGTGTCTTCAGGAGTAAAGTTATCAAACATAATACGGTCTACCCCTTCTGCCAATGCCTGATTCAGTTCATCAAAATTGCGAACTTCCAGTTCTATCTTCAAGTTTTTGCCTTTGGCCTTACAATATTCTTTAGCACGAGTAACCGCATTGTGTATGCCCCCTGCAAAGTCCACATGATTGTCTTTCAACAAAATCATGTCGAACAAACCGATACGGTGATTGCATCCTCCACCTATCTTTACAGCCATTTTCTCCATAATACGCATACCCGGAGTAGTCTTACGGGTATCAAGGACACGAGTTTTGGTACCTTCCAACTTTTTCACATATTTATGGGTCATAGTAGCAATGCCGCTCATACGTTGCATGATGTTCAGCATCAAGCGCTCTGTCTGAAGCAAGGACTGAACTTTACCTTCAACCACCATCGCCACATCACCCGGTTTCACGTGACTTCCGTCCTGAATGAATACCTCTACCTTCATGGCAGGATCAAAACGATGGAATACCTCCTTAGCTACATCAATACCAGCCAATATGCCTTCCTCCTTAATCAATAATTTTGATTTGCCCATAGCATCCGCAGGAATACATGACAAGGTAGTATGGTCTCCATCACCTATATCTTCGGCGAAAGACAGGTCTATCAGTCTGTCTATCAAATCTTTTACTACTAATTCATCCATTGTGTTATCGTTTTTTTTGTAAATTGATAGGCAAAGGTATAGATTTTCCCTATTTTTGCAAAGTAAACCGAAGAAAGATATGAAACTTGAAAACGAACAAGCACTTATAAGAACAATAGCCGAAGGAAACACCAAATCTTTTGAAGTGCTTTTCTATTCTTATTATCCTCGTTTGAAAGGTTTCATCTGCGACTTATTGCAATCACCGGAAGAAGCTGAAGACATTTCTCAAGATATTTTTACTACTTTATGGCAAAACAGAACATCCCTTGATAAAATAGACAATATAAGCGCTTATTTATTCCGCATCGCCAAGAATGCCGTATATCGGCACATCGAACGAAACATGCTATTCAAAAATTATCAGCAAAAACAAACCGAATCTATTCCAAATGTAATTGAAGATAATGAAATTTATAAATATATTGATGCTAAAGAGTTAGAGCTGCTGATAACAATTGCCGTGGAAAGAATGCCACCACAACGCCAAAGAATTTATAAAATGAGCCGCGAACAAGGAATGAGCAATGATGAAATAGCAGCATCTTTATGTATCAATAAACGAACAGTTGAAAACCATCTGACTCAAGCGTTAGCAGATATCCGAAAATTATTATCACTGATTTTAATTATATTTTTTTAAGTTACGACTGTGTGTTTGATTAGTCTCACGTATCTTATATACCAGAACCTATCAAAAACACGTATATGTCAAATGCATATAAAATAATACATTATTTCATTTCCGGCGCATCCAGCCGAGAAATAAAAGAAAAAGTATGGAAATGGCTTATTGATTCACACGGACAACCGGAGAAAGAAGCCGCATTAAAACAAGTGTGGGATGAATCCAGCTACAAAGCAGATCAAAGCACTGCTGAGTCTTATCGTAACTTCTGCCGCAAAGCTGCCTTAGTGCCTCCTTCCAAGATAACTCATAACCGTTTCTATAGAATTATGCGGGCGGCTGTCGTCCTGCTTATTCCATTATTTTCCATGCTAGCTGCTTATCTATACACAGATACCTATACCAAGAACATAGAACAAGTAGAATATCTGGTACCTCAAGGCAAAAAACATGAAATTATATTGCCCGACGGTTCGCATGTTTACTTAAATGCCGGAACACTATTAGTTTACCCTAAGAAATTCATCGGCAAAATGCGTACAGTATATCTAATGGGAGAAGGGAATTTTCATGTGAAGAAAGACCAAAAACATCCTTTTATTGTAAAGACGTCCTCACTAAAGATTAAAGTACTTGGCACAAAATTCAATGTATGCGCTTACGGAAATGAAGACAAGACCGTAACGACTTTGGAATCAGGATCGGTCATGATTCAAAAACCTACAGAAGAACCAATCACTGTTCTCTCTCCCAACGAACAACTAGAATATCACAATACAACAGGAGAGTTTCAAAAGAGAAAAATTGATGCTTCCATTTATTCAGGATGGACCAAAGGAGAGTTGAATTTTGTATCCCAATCCTTAAAAGAAATCGTCAAATCATTAGAACGGACTTATAATGTCCACATATTACTTCCACCGACATTGAATACAACAGACCTATATACAATAAAATTCAAGCATCAAAGTAGTATCAATGATGTACTGAACATTATCACAAAAACCATAGGCAATCTGTCATACACAATAGAAGATGATAATATCATATTAGAATATTTACCTAAAAAGAAAGGAGGAAAATAAAAAGAAAAAGGAACCGGAAAATAGCGAGTAATCCGGTTCCCGAAATCAATCAAAATCACTTCATTTAAACATTTCAAGACACTTAAATTTAGTATTAATGATTAATTCACAAAATTATGAAATTTAGAAACTTATCGCGGCTAAACACACCCGTAAAAATTCATAAATTTTATGTATTGCTGTTGGCTTTATGTTTTTATAACATTGCATTCGGACAAAATCAACCTGTAACGGTATCAGTAAAAAACCAACCGCTACTAAAAGTTTTTGAAAGTATTGAAAAACAAACCAAACTCAGCATCGCATACAATCAAACAAAGTTGAATGTCAATCAAAAAGTAACGGTTGATTTCAAAAACGAAAGTACGGCAACTGTTTTGAATGCAGTTCTTAAAAATACCGGATTCTCTTATAGAACCGAGGGGGGACATATTATCATCATTCCCCAACCCGCTTCTGTTACAAACGGAAAACAGGAAAATTCCGCTCCTAAGAAAAAAATTCAAGGAATCATTACCGATACCAAAGGTGAAGCATTAATTGGAGCTAACGTTCAAGTAATCGGCAGCCAATTGGCCACCATAACCGATGTAAATGGAAATTTCTCTATGGAAGTGCCTGAAAACGGACAATTATCTGTTTCGTATATAGGTTATCAACCAATAGAAATCAGCCTTAAAAATAAGTCAACCTTCCATATCCAATTGAAAGAAGATACCCAATTAATGGACGAGGTAGTAGTTATCGGTTCCGGAACCCAGAAGAAAGTAACTATGACCGGTGCGGTGAGTGCCGTCAATATGAAAGAGTCTTTGGGAGACCGCCCTATATCCAATATAACCGCTGCCTTACAGGGGGTAGTCCCCGGCCTGAAAATTGAAGCAACAACAGGTACTCCGGGCGAAGACATGTCCTATAATATCCGCGGTACGACCTCTATCAACGGCGGTTCTCCACTCGTCTTGGTAAACAACGTTCCAATGGACATAAATATGATTGATCCTCAAGATATTGAGTCTGTTTCTATTTTGAAAGATGCAGCCTCTGCCGCTATCTACGGAGCCCGTGCTGCCTTTGGCGTCATATTGATTACCACTAAACAAGGAAAAAAAGACACCAGACCTCAATTCAATTACAATAACAATTTCTCTTTCTCTACCGCACTAGAGCTACCCCAAAAGGCCAGTCCGTTAGAATCGGTGTTGGCATATAAAAAGATGGGATGGGAAAACGATACATACGTGGACGGAAAGAATATCACCCAATGGGAAAAATACATCACGGACTATAATGCAAACCCTGCCAAATATCCGAACGGATATATCTATGATGAACAGGGAAATTTATTCCTGATGCGTGAAAATGATATGTTTGATGATATGATGGACAATTTTGGCTTCATGCAGAACCACAGTTTTTCTGTCTCCGGCGGCAGCGAAAGAACAAGTTACCGTATGGGACTCGGCTATACCGGTGAAGATGGCATACTTATCACAGACAAGGACAAATTCAACCGTGTCAATTTCTCCAGCTTTATCAGTGTGGATGTAAACAAATGGCTTACCACACAGCTTGACGTCCGTTATGCCAATTCCAATCAGTACAAAGTGGAACAAGGTGGTAGAAACGGTGTGTGGGGAAGCGCTATGGCATTGCCATCATATCAAAATATTTCACCTTATGAAGTCGACGGTATCACCTATCCTGCCGAAACTTCAGCTACTTATGTACGGTATGGTGAACCGCGTAATATCAAAAAAACCGATATGCGTGTATTAGGACGTGTCATTATATCCCCTCTTAAAGGTCTAAAGATTACAGGTGAGTATACTTACAACCGGACTACGAAATACAATAAATTTTATGCAAACAAATATCAGTACGTAGGATTTAATTTCACCGGTATTTTGAACAGTGTAGAAAACACCAGATATGCACTGACTCAGGATTTTACAAACTATAATGCCATCAATATCTTTGCTAATTACGATTTCTCAAGAGGGAAACACAATATAAGCGTAATGGGCGGATTCAATCAGGAAGAAAGCCATTATGAATCCCAATGGTCGGAAAAGACTGACGTGTTGCTGAGCAATCTGCCCTCTTTGTCAGGTGCCACCGGCACGGCCTCCACTACCGATAAGTTTGAGGAATATGCCATCCGAGGAATGTTTTACCGCATCAGTTATAATTATAATGACAGATATATGTTCGAAGCTAACGGACGCTATGACGGAACATCTCGTTTCCCGAAAAACAATCGTTTCGGATTCTTCCCATCTTTCTCAGCCGGCTGGCGTATCTCGGAAGAAAACTTCATGAAGGGCAGTAAAGGAATTATTTCCAACTTGAAATTACGAGCTTCTTATGGTTCCATTGGCAATCAGATTTTATTAGACGGCAATGGCAACCCCATCAATTATCCATATATCCCGGACATGGCTCCTTACCTGAGTAACTGGCTGGTGGATGGAAAAAAGACTACCACTCTGAAAGCACCGCTCATGGTCAGCAGTTCTTTCTCTTGGGAAAAGGTATACACTTTGGACTTCGGCATTGATTTCGGACTTTTCAATAATCGTCTGAATGGTACTTTTGACTGGTATCGACGCGACACAAAAGACATGCTTGCTCCCGGCATGGATTTACCTTGGGTAGTCGGAGCCAGTGCTGCCAAACAAAATGCAGCCAATCTGAGAACCTATGGTTGGGAGCTGGAACTCAGCTGGCGCGACAGAATCAAAGACTGGAGTTACCATATCGGATTCAATCTTTACGATTCGCAAAGCGAAATTACCAAATATAACAATGAAACCAACTTGATAGGTGACAAAATCTATCGAAAAGGTATGAAACTGGGTGAAATATGGGGATATGTAACCGACCGTTTTTATACAGAAAATGATTTTAATGCTGACGGAACGTTGAAACAAGGTATTCCTATCCCTCATGGAGTTGGAAAAGTATATCCGGGCGATGTGTTATACAAGAACTTTGATGACGACCCCACAGAGATATACAGTGGAGCCGGAACAGC
>OGUC01000645.1_pt1 | contig 18515 bp, 10 predicted proteins | sample 1573701 | NCBI WGS metagenome assembly OGUC01 (sample SAMEA2582017, study PRJEB24529) | metagenome | biome: Human gut stool | place: China | collected 2011
TTTCGGAAGTAAAAGTGCGCTTGTCGCGGTGTAGAAACAGGTAGTCCATTGTACTCTCTTTTTATCGTCTCTATTTCAAATAAATACACATCTTTCAAACCCTTAAAAAAGGGTTGCGTTCGGTGCATCTCTTAGTAAGAGATACACCGAACGCACATAACCGCTTTATTATTAATAGTTTAAGCCGATAAAAAAGTGTCCTATAACTTAAGACTAAAGATATTTTTGCACTTGCCTTGTGATTTTTCTTCTCAAAAAGTTTTAATTATCAAAACTTTGTGTAAATTTGCAGCGAAAAGTGTATCTCTTACTAAGAGATGCACTTTTTTTCTTCTTTCTCCTGAAATCTTATTCACCACATCCCCAACAGGTTAAGCATCATTAAGTGTTTGTTTTACTTCTGTTCCGTAAATCTTAACGGATGTCAACGTATCATAATGGATAGATTTTGAGGTATTTGGAAAAGACCAAAGAGTTTCCGAAAAAGAACTAAGGCTTTTTCAATACGACCAAGACTTTTTAGCCAAAAGGGAGCAATCTTTGTTATTATTCTAAGAGCCGCTTGTCGGAGCTGCCGGATAGTGGAAGAAGACATTCGTAGGGGAGCTACAGAAGACGGGATGAAAAAGACCCGGACGGAAACGGTTTGCAAAATGAAGAGTGACGGAATTCCCTTTTCTACGATGGCCCAATATACAGAACTGTCGATAGAAGAGATCGAACAATTGTAAATCTCAGCTAAGGTTCGCCTAAAAGGTTCTACAACCGAGAACCTTTATTTAATCCGTGGCTGAGGGACATAAAAAACTCCTCACTATTTTCGCAAACAATGAGGAGTCGGCTATGTTAAAACAATATTATGTTAAAGTCGATATTATTCACTTCTGAGTGAATGATGTCCATCAATAGGAAACGGTTGTCCGCTCCATGCTTTCTGTGATGTCCATGGTTCGGCTGCATCTTTCCAGAACGGGTGATCGGCAGGCAATCCCAATGGCATGAATACCAAAGAAGTCATGTACAAACTGCCGTTGTTGGTATAATAATTGGAAAGGTCGGGCTGATGACCGGCAAATCCCAATTGGAGGAACCCTTTTTCGTTGAAATTTCCTTCCACTTTGAACATATTGTTCATTACGGCAGTTAATGCGCTGCGCACCTGGCCGTTGCTCAATCCTGCATTTGGCCAGTCCGTATTTCCATGCTGCCATGGCAAGTGTCTGGAAAGCTCCCATGCGGTACACTACAGACCGGCCAAATGCAGGATATGTGCCTTCGGGAGAAATAAGACGTTCCATAAATACATTGAAACGCTGCATGCGTTTGATGGCAAGTTTGGTGCTGATAGGAGTCCAGAAGTGATGTTTGTTCAGTACTTCCAGCATTTCGATATACATAGGGTGAATAACGTAAGCATTGTAATAATCAAGTGCGAACTCAGAACCGTCTGAGTACCAGCCGTCACTCAAATACCATTCATTTATCTTATTGGAAGCAACTGTCAACACATATTGGTCGGCATCTTCGCCTACCGACATCAGGAATGCTTCAATCAAGCCGCGGAATAATAGCCAGTTATTATATGCCGGGCGTACGATTTTCAAACGTTGGAAACGTTCGATGTAACGTTTCTGAGTTGTTTCATCCAACAACTGCCAGGTAGCTTCGGGTGCACGCAGGAAACTTTCTGCTATATAGGCAGCATCTACCAATCGTTGTGTTGATTTGGTTTCCCACAATAAGAAGTCGGGGCTGTCGGGATCTACGGCATTTTTGTAAGCAAGCACAGCCCATTCGCGCATCTGTTTGCGCATCTTTCCTTCTTCGGTATCATCGTCAGGCAATGCCAGCCAAGGCGAGATGCCGGCCATCAGTCTGCCAAACGTTTCCATATAGGCCACACGTTTATCACGTCCGTCCCAAGTGGGGCTGAGTTCGAGTTGCATGTTTTTTTGAAGTTCGCCCTTGCTCATGTTTTCAAGCACCGGAGCTGCAATGCGGTAACACAATTCAACCCATTGTTGTCGGTCGTTGACCGGTGCGGTAGTTTTCTTTTTGGCAGAGGCTGCCGTTAAAAAGAAAACAGATATAAATGCTAAAGTAATTAATCGTAGTTTCATGTGGAGTTTTATTTAAATACTTGTTTCATGGCACGTCCTGTCCATACTTGTGGCTGTTCTAATCCGAAAATGTATGCCATGGTAGCAGCAACATCATATTGTACCATGCTTTCCTGAAATTCTCCGGCTTTTTTAATGTTCTTTCCTGCGATGATAAAAGGTGTCTGCATTTCGGCCATTGTCTTTCCGCCATGACCTTTCTTGATACCTCCGTGGTCGGAAGTAATGATAAAGATAGTGTCATCATACATACCGGCTTCTTTTACGGCTGCCACGATGCGAGCAATGTAGCCGTCCAGTTCTTCCAGTTTACTGTAATAAGCCGGAGTGTCATGCCCTTCCTTGTGGCCTACGTGGTCGGGATTGTCAAAGCAAATGGCTACCAATGACGGTTTGTTCTCTTTGATGTATTTCTCGGCCATTTCGCACAGTGCGGTCGGGAACTTGTTATAGTCCGGTGCTACGGCATGATAGTCGGTAGAAAGTGTGTCAACCAGGAATTGGATACCTGCCCACTCGCTCAATACTCCGATTTCGGCCTTTGGGTTAGCGTCACGGTAGATTTGGAAGATAGTGGGGAAGATGTTATTCTTCACGATTACGCGTGAAGGCAATTCCGGTGTGCGTGACCCCCATTCTGTATATCCGTGAACTTCGGGACCGGCCCCCATGAACATGGATGCCCAGTTTACTGCGCTTGATGAAGGGAGTACTGTTCTTTTCTGCATGGTATAGCAACCTGTTTCCATCAGTGATTTTACGGTAGGCATATTTGCTTTGGGCATACTGTATGAACCCCAACCGTCAAGACCGATGTAAACTACATGTTTTGCTTTGGGCTTGGCTGCATAACTTGCCATTGAGAAGCATCCCAACAGCAAGAAAGCGAGAATCAAAAGCTTTTTCATGATACTTATTTTTATGGTTTTTATTTTTCAAGGTCAATTTTACGTTTTAATGCTTCCAGATAATAATAGTCGGCATAGTTCAACGGCACATCGATTTCACTGTTGTGAGGAATACTGCCCACGCTGTGCATCAACAGGAAACGTCCGTTTTCACCCAAAGGTGCGGTATAGTCGGCTGTAGCAAGCGATTCCATGATCTTATCAGCGTATTCTTTATAAGATTGCGGATTCTCTACGGGATATGTACAGATTTCGTACAAAGCAGAAGTAATAACGGAAGCAGAAGAAGCATCACGCGGTTCGTTCGGAATGTTGGGAGCATCCAAGTCCCAATACGGAACAAGGTCGGCAGGCATATTCTTGTGATTCTTCATAAATTCGAAAGTTTTGAGTGCCTGATCAAGATATTTGCGGTCTTTGGTTTCACGGAAGCATACTGTGTAACCATAGATAGCCCATGCTTGTCCTCTTGCCCATGCCGATTCGTCGGCATAACCTTGTGCAGTTTGGCGGTGACGTACTGTTCCGTCTTCTATGCTGTAATCAATCACGTGGTAACAGCTGCCGTCGGGACGGAAGTGTTCTTGCAGAGTGCGGTCGGCGTGTGCCACGGCTACGTTATAGAATGTAGAGTCGCCTGAAAGTTTGGTCGCTTCAAACAATAATTCAAGGTTCATCATATTGTCGATAATCACCGGACATTCCCATCCGCGTTGTGACTGCCAGCTGTTGCCTTTTACATCCCAGCTTTGGATAACCTGCGGTTTTTCACGGAAACGGGTGCAAAGCGATTTGGCTGCCTGTATCATCACATCTTTATATTCGGGCTTTTGGTTAATACGCAGACCGTTACCGAAGCTGCAATTGATAATGAAACCTATATCGTGGTGCCAAGTGAGATATTGTGCTTCGCTGATGGCTTCAGTATATTTCTGTGCCAAAGGAAGTAAAGTTTGGTCACCGGTCAGTTCGTACAGATACCATACACTGCCGGGAAAGAATCCGCTGCGCCAGTCTGCCGGACCGCAATAATATACTCCTCCTTTACTGTTAAGGGTAACGGGGTTGAGGCATTTGCCGCTGGCTTCGATTGTATCTATCTCCAGACCAATCTGCGCCCGTGCGTTTTCGATAACTTGTTCCGACCAGGATTTCTTGGCGGGTGTTGTAGTACATGAGGTTGCAGTGAACAGAGCTGCACATCCTAGAAGAATTGAGGTTCTTAATTTCATATTATAGTTTTTTTATAGTAAATGAATAGTTCCCTTTGTTGGTTTGTTGTTTGGCTTTGAAGGACAGACGGTAAATTGTACTTCCCCATACTTTGGATAATCTGATATCATCCAGCTCTTTGGGTTCCACAGTCAGCTCAAACAAGGCAGCATCATAGAGCAGTGCTGCTTTTACATTATTGACATGAATGATAACTTTTCCTTTTTCCGACCGGTCTATTTCGCCCCAAGTCATAAAGTTGACAATATTGGGGGCTGTTGCTTCTTCCAGTTCGAAGGGGTCGCTGATGCGGGCCTGTTTACCTTTCACATGGTATGAGCGTATCCATTTTTTCACTTTGGCTTCTTCGGGATAAGCAGTGGCTATATTGGCTTCGAAACTGTTCTTCCCGGCTTTTACTTCAGTAGCTTTATATTTTTTTCCATATTTTTCGGGCACGCCGTTTATCATCGGAAGGTTGTGATAGTTACTTTGCATGGTCCAGATGCTATAACGTTCATTACTGAATGTCTGGCGGGTGTATGTGCCGACACCGGCATCTATTAAAATCGGTGTTTGATTCATCCATACCGAGCAGGTTCCGGCATCGTTGTGATTATGGCTTTCGTCATTATACCCTCCTTTTGCTGCCAGGAATAATCCTTCTTTGGTAGAGAGATAGCAGAACTCGGTTTCGGGATACCAGGTAAAAGGGCGGTTTTCATGGCGGGGTTCTGTCTGTCGCAGTTCTTTGTCGACAGCGATGGAAGCAAGGGTGCGGAAAATATCGCGTCCGTTGTTGGGCGAAGATTTAGGTTGATGCATCAGGGCTGCGAAACCTTTCAGTTCTTCACTGTTTACAGCCTTACCGAAACGATAGATAAGGTATGAGTTGCCTTCTCCGCGTGCCGAAGCGTCGGCAAAGTTCACTACCCATCCATTACCTATGTAAGAGCGTGAGATATATTCACCCATGTTCTTAATCATCGATTCATTGAATATATTTACTTTGTCGCCGGTAATATCCGAAAGCAGTTCAAGGTAATCCAATGTTTTTCCGGCTGCATGTCCCCAGTAGGAGGGACCTTCTTCACAAGCTCCATCGGCTTTGATATAGTTTAGGAATTTGTCTACCGATTCCATTGTCAGATGGACAGCTTTGGCAAGTGTGTCGCGGTTGTCTTCAAGCAGCATGAAACACATCAGGGCGTTACTGTTGCACCACGGATTCCAATTGTTGAGCATACGTCCGTTGTAGTTGCGTCCCATCCACCAGAATGAATCATTATTCATATATGGGTCGAGAATGCGGGTTTGGAGTTCATGGCGCAGGCGGCGTGATATTTCAGGGTCTACCTTGTCAAATGATGGGCGCATGAAGTGATAAGTCCATGCGAGTAGTCCTCCCAAGTCACCGGAAGTAAGGTCGATGACAGGATAATCGTATGCGGGTAATGCTCTGTGGGAAGGTTGCACGATGATATGTGCGGCCAGTGCCCATGATGTCATTTCGCAAGCATTGAACACTCCGTTGATAAGTTGGTCGACAAATCGTCCTTTCCCTTCTGCCAACTCTGCCATCAGAAGGTCGGCAATGGCACCGTTGTTGGCACCAAAAGGTTTTTCCATGATTTGCCGGTTGCCTGTGCGTTCGAAAGCCAGGTAATCGGTGGCTTTTACTACTTGCCACTGATAATTTAGCCGTTTTTCTCCACGGCGGATATATTCGTCTTTGAATGTTCCTAGAAAACGGTCCCAACCGGCACGGTCATTATAATCGGGGTAAGTCACCCATTGGCGGTCTAATACCAGTATTTCTTTTAACCGGTTGATGTCGGCTTGCTTTTGGAGCAGGTCGCGTTCCGTGTATGCGTATGTGAGTGTAACATACAATAATGCAAGTAGTAATAGAGTTAGTTTCTTCATCGGTATATAGATTAAGATATTTATTACACTGCAAAAGTGCGAAAAAAGAATAGTGGCAATACTCTATTTTTGTCCTTAAAACATGTATATATTTTCCATAAGGACTGAAAAACAGCCTATTTTCGGATATGCATAAAAAAAGCCGCCTCAAATGTGACTTTGAGACGGCTTACTATCCAATAATACTTTTTACCTTGAAAAGACAGGGATATTACCAGCCCGGATTCTGTGTCAGGCTTGTATTCATATCTGTTTCATGTTTAGGTATCGGCCATACATAGTATTGGTCTCCACCCCATGTCCAGTTGTAAGTTATAACACCCCAAATGTCTTTCATGCCGGCAGTACCGTCAGCGTTGTTGAACTTGCTTTCTTTCCAGGTTTTCCAACGCATTTCTTCATAGAAGGAAACACCTTCACCGGCAGTTTCCCAACGATATTCGTTCTGGATACGAGTACGCATATCGTCTTGTCCGTTAACCTGTGTTGCAGCATTGCTGTTCAAAAGAGCTACACCGGCACGTTCACGTACGAGGTTCACTTGCTCAATTGCCTCAGCAGTCTTACCTTGTTCGTTCAGTGCTTCTGCCAATCCTAATACAACTGTTGCATAGCGGATGATAGGCAGGTCAATCGGAGATTTTTCACGGTTGGTCATTTCGCTTGAACCTTCGGCTACAAATTTGCGGAACAAGTAGTACAAATGGCTCTGTGTATCGGTACGGAGGTCGAATGGAGCATCAGTGTCTGCACCATAATATGGCCAGCGTGAAGTAAAGGTGTGGTCTACACTGTTACCCGAGCCATTATAGGTGGCATACGGAGTAATGATGGTCTGTGTCAGACGCGGGTCACGCTTTTCATAAACAGCTTTGATACGTGCTTCATTGCCTGCCGGTAAATATAATGCCTGTGCAGCAGTGCTCAACTTGCTTAAACGGTTTTCTACCTTTTCCCGGATACCTTTAATGGCTGCGTCAATGTCGCCTTCATAACCCAATGAAAGAAGTTCGGCCTTTAAAACATCTGCATCTGTATTGCGCAAGAAGAATACTTCACGATCTTTTGGTTCCATGCTTGAATAGCCGGGAAGATAATCATCCCAATTGAACTTGCTACCGTCTATGTTTTCATAAGTGTCAACAAAGTCGGTGCTGGCCAAAATGGTATTCCAGCAAGAACCGAATGTTGTACGACCACCGTAACGGAAGCTCATTGAGTTACCGTCGGCAGTTTCGTTGTTGTCTATACATTGTAAAGAGAAAATAGCTTCATCACTTTGTTCGTTAGCTTCTTTGAAGAGTTGTTTGTAACCTCCATCGAATAACTTGTGTCCCATATTTCCCACCTGTCGGAAGTCGGCTTCGGCTTTTGCCCAGTCCTGCATCCACAGGTACACTTTACCACGCAATGCATAGGCAACGGATTTGGTTACGCGTCCCCCTTGTGCATTGCCGGCTGCAATACGGTCGGGCAACGTCGGCTCGTTGATGGCATCCGTGAGGTCTTTCACACAAGCTTCCCATATTTCGATTTCGCTGCTTCGGGGTTTGTTAGCTTCTGTAATCAATACAGGTACGTCATAGTAGGGCACTCCTCTGAACACGGCATTCAGCTTGTAATAGAAGAATGCGCGCAAAATCTTGACTTCGGCAATCAGCTTGTTCTTGAAAGCGTCGGGAACCGGAGCCTCTGCAAGGTGTGAGATGGCATCGTTTGCACGTTGGATTCCTTCATAGTGCTGTTTCCAATAGTCGGAAAAAAGACCGGAACCGGTGGATGCCGTTCCTGCCAGAATGGAATAGTCGTTGTCACGGCAGCTGCCGCTGACGCAGTATGCCTCCAGTTCGTATGCTTTTTTTGCAATGTAGTCTTCGCGCAATTCATGGTATACACCGGTTACTCCCAATTCGCAAAAGTTTTCGTTTGTCCACATAGAATTGGATGCCGCCTTATCATAGGGAACGGTGTCCAATAAGTCGCTTCGGCAACCGCTTAGAGCTGTTACTGCAGCTGATAATATAAATAATTTTGTAAATAGTTTCATAAGTTCGTATCTTAAGGTTATTAGAATGTTATGTTGGCACCGATGGCAATGCTTCTAAATGGAGCATATCCCATACCGGTTGCAGATTCCGGGTCCTGACCTTCAAAAGAAGTGATTGTCAGTAAGTTTTCTGCAGAAACGTAAATACGTGCATTTTGCATTGCTACTTTAGTTACCCATTTCTGTGGCAAAGTATAGCCTAAAGACAAGTTCTTCAACTTGATATAGTCACCATTGTACAACCAGCGGTTAGACGATGCATTATTCTGAACGTTACCGTCAAGATAAGTCATACGCGGATATTTACCGTTGATGTTTGTACGTGGATCATCGGGATTGCTCGGATCATAGAAATAGTGGTCGTCTGCAATGCGCTGTGCGATATTGTTACCCCATTCTGTCTTGGCAGCGTTGTAACCGGCTGTCGGACCCCAATAGATGTCGAAACCGGCAGCACCTGCCCATACCATTGAGATGTCAAATCCGTTCCATGCAGCAGAAGCCTGGAAACCGAAGTTGTATTTCGGAGTCTTGGAACGTCCCTGGAATTCTTCGTCGTCAGAGTCACCATATACGCCGTCACCGTTAACATCGGCATAAATATAGTCACCATAGTAGATATTGGCTTTACCGATTGAGTTACCCGGTTTGAATTTGTAACCTGCATCCATCATGGCTTTTACCCAGTTCATATCTTCTTCTGTACGAATCATACCACCCTTGGGACCACCTGCCGGATTTACAGAGCCGTCTGCATTAAAGTACTTGCCATTTCCTTTATATACACTGCGATAACGGTATTCGTTCAGCATGTGACCTTCTACTACCGGAGTATTGCCGCCGGATGAAACATCACCGATATTGTCTGTCCATTTACCGCCGGTTAATGTATTGTTCGGATCTTCTACCCAGGTTTTGGTATATTCACCATTGTACTTGTCTACCTTATTCTTATTATAAGAGAAGTTACCGCTTACAGAGTATTCTACTTTTCCGATTCTGTCGCGCCATCCCAATGAGAGCTCGATACCGTCATTGCTAACTTCGGCAATATTCTGTCTGGGGGCTGTATGATTACCCAAAACATATTCCATGGTAGGACGGTAGAGGATACCGGTTGTCATTTTGTGGTATATATCGATACTGGCTGTTAGACGGTTGTTCAACAAAGAAGCATCAATACCGAAATTGGTTGTGGTAGTAGCTTCCCACTGCAGCAACTCATTGGATGCTGCCGTAATAGCCAAACCGGAAGCTAACGCGTTTCCGAATACGTATCTAGAAGGACCGTAAACAGACTGGTATTCATAGTTACCGATTTCAGAGTTACCTAATTTACCCCAAGACAAACGAATCTTCAGGTTATCCAACCATGAACGGGTTGATTCCATGAATGATTCTTCAGAAATACGCCATGCACTGGACAATGATGGGAAGAAACCCCAACGATGGTCTTTGTGGAAGCGTGAAGAACCGTCATAACGGAAGTTCGCTTCGAACAAATAACGTGAGTCATATGCGTAATTTACACGGCCAAAATAAGAGCGGGTTGCATAGTCCTCGGTAGAACCGCCGATGCTTGTCATTTCTGTAGCTTCGTCGAATTGGTTCAATGATTCGTCAATCAAACCTTTTTTGGCTGCATTTACCTTATAATAGTTCTTGTAGAATTCCTGATAACCTAACAATGCAGAAACATCATGCTTCTGAGCAAATGTGTGATGGTAGTTAATCAGGTTCTCCAATGTATAAGAATAGTTTGATTCGTAGTCGAAGCTGGTACTCAATTGTGAGGGAGGAGTAATACCATCAACAATTACACCGTCACTGAAACGTGTCTGATAAGCAGGTACACCATGCTGGCGTGTTTCATAGATATAGCGGTTATAGTTGAAGTTGAAATCCCAACTCAAATCTTCAAAGAATTTGATTTTGCTGAACAAAGTGGTATTGAAGCGGTTGTAACGCTTGAATCCATCGTTACGTGCCAACTTGTATAACGGATTATTGGCTGTAGCACGTTCGTCAGGACATTCCGGATAACCGTAGCTGCCGTTCCAATAGGGATAAGTACCGGCTGTAGACTGGCGCAAGAAGTTATTTGCATTTGAAAAGTCACCAACTTCACGATCCATCTGTGATGCATAAGTACGAGTACCCACAGTCAGCCATTTGGTCGGATTCGCTTCGATGTTGGCACGCATTGAATAACGTTTGTTGGCAGTATTGTCTACCACACCTTCATTATCTTGATAACCGGCCGACAACAAGAAGCGAATTTTGTCAGAGCCACCTGATACAGACAAGTTGTGATCATGGATTACACCACCCGAGAATAATTCTTCAGCCCAGTCGGTATTCGGATAAGCAATGTAATTGGGTACACCGTTCTCATTCAGACCATTCGGGTCTTTAGATTTCTCACGCCACAAATCAATGTATTTCTGGTCGAATAAATCATCAGACTTTCCTACATTTCTATATGATTCATTCATTAGCTCCATGTAATCAGCATAATTACTCATCATTTTAATCATACGGGTCGGGCTGTTGAATGAGATGCGACCGCTATAGTTGATACTGATTTTGTCACGTGTACCTGTTTTGGTGGTTACCAGAATAACACCGTTGGCAGCACGTGCACCATAGATGGCACAAGAAGCAGCGTCTTTCAAAATAGAGATGTTTTCAACGTCCAAAGGATTTACGGCATTCAATGAGCCTTCCATACCGTCAATAATAACCAACGGAGATGCCGTATTCATAGTGCCGACACCACGAACGCGCAGAGTAGTGTTATCTTCACCGGGCATTGCAGAACCTGATGATGCCTGCAAACCGGGACTTAAACCGGCTAATGCAGAAGAAACAGTAGTAATGGGACGAGATTTAGTTTGTTCCTCGAAGTCCACGGAAGCAACCGCACCTGTTAGATTTACTTTTTTCTGTACACCGTAACCTACTACTACAACCTCATCCAAAGTTTCGGTATCTTCTGCTAACTTTATAGACAGGTTATTTGTTGTGCTTGTGATCTTTATATCCTTTGTAACGTAACCGATATAGGATACTTGCACGGTGCAGTTTAAAGGGACGTTTAATGTGAACTCGCCATTAAAGTCTGTGATGACACCATTTGTTGTTCCTTTTTCAACTACATTGGCACCAATAATTGGTTCTCCTGTTTCATCAACAACTGTACCTTTGATTGTTTTTTGCTGCATGATACTTTGTATCATATCAGCATGAGGCGACGGAGAGTTTCCGTTTGTAGCCCATACAGAACCGCTAGCAATTAAAGCTAACGACGCTCCCAATACCATTTTTTTTGATAGAGAGCAGTAATGTTTGACATTCCTTCTCATAGAGTTTTAATTTAAAGTTAGTTTTTAAAACTCTGCAAATTTCTATTAAAATGAGTAGGAAGACTATCTAAATTATCCAAACTAACTATAAAAATTGTCCGTGGATATTTTGTATAGGATTACTGGAATATTTTATTATGTTTGAGAGTCAACTATAAGTTACTGTAAATCATAGACATATATATCTTTATATAAAAAGAGACTATTTATCTTTTACATATTGACTTAATGCAGGATTACGGGCTATATGCTTCTTTAAAGTATTGAAACTGCATCTTAATTTGCGGCAAATAGTCTTTTTAGGTTCACCTTTTATTAACATACGTTTTATAACATCTTCTTTCCCGGTTAATTTATATTTAGAGTTTTTTTTGCCGGGGATCCTTCCTAAACGGCATCCTTCAGCTCTTTTTCTAGCCAGTCCTTCTTTGGTTCGTTGACTAATTAAGTTTCTTTCTATTTGAGCAGAAAGCCCAAATGCAAAAGCTAAAATTTGAGAATTTATATTATTCCCAAGTTCATATTGCTCTTTTACGGTTAATACTGAAACCTCTTTAACCATACAAAGATTAAGTATGCTCATAATTTGCATAAGGTTTCTTCCTAAACGGCTGATTTCAGAAATGATTAGAATATCTCCTTTCTTCATCTTTTTTAGTAGTGAACCAAGTTTACGGTCTGCTGCAGCTTTAGTGCCGGATACGATTTCACTAACCCATGCATCCACAAAAAACTTTTTGTTTAGAGCAAACTTTTCTATTTCAAGTCGTTGGGTTTCTAACGTTTGTTTGTCCGTTGAAACGCGAATGTAAACGTATATCATTTTTAATGCAAAGATAATATTTTAAACGTCCCTTTAAACTGCACCGTGCAAATATCCTATATCGGATATAACACGCAAGAGGTAAAAATTACTTCTACTACACAAACATTAAATATTAAAATGGTAGAAGACTCTGAAACTTTGGATGAAGTTGTTGTGGTAGGTTACGGAGTTCAAAAGAAAGCCAATTTGACCGGTGCCGTTGCTTCGGTAGATTTTGAAGAACAAGCGAAATCACGTCCTGTAACGACTGTATCTGCTGCATTGGCAGGATTGAGTGCTGGTGTGCAAGTTATGCAGAATTCCGGTCAACCGGGTAGTGATGGCGCTACCATCCGTGTGCGTGGTGTAGGAACATTGAATGATGCTAACCCTTTGGTATTAATTGATGGTATGGAAGGGTCTATGGATAATATTAATGCACAGGATATCGAAACAATCTCTATTTTGAAAGATGCTGCATCTTGTGCTATCTATGGTTCTCGTGCCGCCAACGGTGTTATCTTGATTAATACCAAGCGTGGTAAAGGTCGCATCAGCGTGAACTATAGTGGCCGTTTTTCTTTAGCTAGTCCAACTAAATTAGTTGATTTTGTGAACAATTATGCTGACTATATGGAATTGATTAACGAATCATTCGAAAATATTGGTCAGCCAATTCACTTTAGCCAACATACTATTGACACTTGGCGTGAGAAGTCTTTACATCCAAACGATGTAAATGAACTGGGAGTACCTAATTATGTAGCTTACCCGAACACTAACTGGCAAGATGTTATTTTTAAGAATGGTGTAATCAATGACCACAATGTATCATTGAGTGGTGGTACTGAAAAAGTACGTTTTCTTACTTCATTAGGCTATTTGGATAATCCGGGATTAGTGGACAATACTGGTATCAAGAAGTATAAGTTGCGTGTTAACTTAGAAGCTGATGTCTCTAAATGGTTGACAGTAGGTACACGTGTATATGGTGACATGGAGGATAAGGATGCCGGAAACTTCTCAAGTGCTAATAATTTCTTGCGCCAAACGACTCCGGGTATCTATCCTGAATGGAACGGTGCTTATGGCTATCCTGAAGCGCCGGAAGAAAGTCCGACCGCCAATGGTATCCTTCAGTTCTTGAATAACCGTAATGGTGCCATTAAAAAGACAAATGTCAATGCAACAGCTTTTAGTAAAGTAACTTTTATGAAGGGATTGACTTGGACATTTAACTTTAACTACAAACGCTATTGGTATGAAGACCGTATTTGGACACATGCATCTGACCAAGTGAAATTCAGTACTGGTGAGGTAGTTAAACCAGCTACCACTCCCGATCAGATGACAACTTCTTTTTCTAATTCCGGAAATTGGTCTTATACATTAGAGAATATATTGAATTATAACACGACTATTGCTAAAGACCATAATATTGGTGTGATGGCAGGTTATCAGGAATGGTATAAATATTGGAACTCTTCAAGTGGAAGTTTGAAAGGTTTGATTGACGAATCTATTAACGTACCTGGTTCTGCTACAGAAATGCTAAGCATCGGAGGTAGTGCTGACGACCGTTCTACTCGTTCATGGTTTGGACGTATCAACTATGACTACAAAGGACGTTACTTGTTTGAAGCCAACATCCGTTATGATGGCAACAGCCGTTATGGAAAAGATTTTCGGTGGGGTACTTTCCCATCATTCTCTGCAGGATGGAGATTGTCTGAGGAGTCATTCATGGAATCTACTCGCTCTTGGTTGGACAATTTGAAAATCCGTGCTTCTTGGGGTAAACTAGGTAACGATGGTGGTGATAATGTAGGTAACTACGAATACCAGTCGGTTTATGGTATTACAGATTATTCATTCGGCGGAAAACAAGTGGCAGGTTTGGCCATGACTGGTTTGGCTAATCGTGCATTGGGCTGGGAAACTTCAAACAATTTAGACTTTGGTATTGATTTTGCAGCTTTGGGCAACCGTTTGACTGCTACATTTGATGTGTATAACAAACGCACCACCGGTATCTTGACAACTCGTAGCATTCCTATCACATTGGGAGGTTTGTCTGCTCCACGTGTAAACATTGCCAAGATGGATGCTAAAGGTTTCGAAATCGACTTGGGATGGAGAGATCGCATCGGTGAAGTAGAATATTCTGTAAGAGGTAACTTCTCTTATAATATGAATAAAGTGAAAGACTATAATGGTCGCTTCGCTGAAGGATGGAAATACGAAAAGGGAAAAGATGCCACTGGCAAACCTGTTTATGATTATACTACCGACAAAAACGGTAAATATAATTATGTAGATAAAAATGGTAATCCAGTGACAGATGATTCTCAGAAAATCTGGGGAAATAACGCTGGTGAAACATTTAATAGCGGTAGCTCCATTAGTCCGATTGTAGAAGAACACATGAAAGGTGAATGGTACATGATGGATGCATACAAGGGAAGTGGAAAATACTATGATGCCAGTGGTAACGTTTTGCCTAACGGTGGTCCGAAAGACGGTATGATTCGAACAGAAGAAGATATGCAGTGGGTGAAAGACATGATTGCTGCCGGTTACGAATTCTGGCCGAACAAGACCATCAGCAAATCTAAGATTTGGTATGGTGACGTGCTCTATGCCGACGGTAATGGTGATGGTATTTATGGTAACTCATTCGACAAACGCTTCCAAGGTTGTTCAAGCGACCCGAAATATACATTCGGTTTCCAAGCTTCTGCTGCATGGAAAGGATTTGATATCTCTATGAATTGGGCAGGTGCTGCAGGACGTAAATTGTATTGGGGTGCAACAACTGGTTACAATAGTTCCGGTACACGTGTCGGTGTAGGACTTCCCGAAATGATTGCCAAGGATCACTATTTCTATGATCCCGAAAATCCAAATGATCCGCGTACTAACCTGAACGGTAAATATAGCCGTTTGACAGCCGGTGAAAGCGGTGCTCAGGATCAGGCTACAAGTTCTCGCTTCTTATATAGCGGTGACTATTTGAAACTGAAAAATATCACTTTAGGTTACACATTGCCAAAGAATTTAACAAATAAGCTGTACACTCAGAGCATTCGCGTATACCTTTCAGGTGAAAACTTGTTCAGCATTGATGATTTCCCGGGTCAAGACCCTGAAATCGGTGCTACTCCGCAATATACAACTGTGCGTTCATTTGCATTTGGAGCTAATATTACATTCTAAAAATAAAAATTATGAAAGCTATAAAAAATATACTGTCTATCTGTTCTGTTGCCCTCTTATTGGGCAGTTGTCAGGCTGATTTGTTGGAAACCAAACCTTATGGAAATGTGGCAGCCGGCAATATGTGGACTTCCGAAAACTTTGCAGACAAAGGAGTTACAGCTATTTACTCTACTTTACGCAAAAGTTATGTAGGCTTGGGCTTGTATCAAATGGATTGTTTAGGTGTGTCTACAGACTGTCGTGATGCAGATTATCCCATTATGAGAAATACGATAACTACTTCTAACGGCATGTTCAGCAGCTATTGGTCTGAACATTATTCCGGAATCTCACGGGCTAATGATGCTATTGTCCATTTGCCCGAGGTAGATATGCCTGAAAATAAGAAAGCACGCTATATGGCAGAAGCTAAAGTGCTTCGTGCCTACTTCTATTATAAACTGAACATTATGTACAAGGGAGTACCTGTTTATCTGGAACCGGTGGAAGCTTCCGAGTGCACCAAAGGGCAGGAAACAGAAGCCGCTGTATGGCAGGTTATTGAAGATGACCTGACTGCTGCTATCAACGAACCGAATTTGCCTAATATCTATACCGAAGGTTCTAGCGATTACGGTCGCGTGACCAAGGGATTGGCTTATGCTTTGCGTGGAAAGGCTTATTTGTATCAGAAAGAATATGCTAAAGCCGCTGCTGACTTTGAAGCAGTAAGTCAATGTGGTTTCGGTTTGTTTGAGGGTGATTATAAACAATTGTTTAAAGAAGCCAATGAACAGTCTAAGGAAATGATTTTCTCTGTACAGTGCATCGGATTGGATGGATTGGGTAATGATATCAGTTTCCGTTACGGAACACGTAGTTCTTTCGGTTCTTGTTGGAATACTTATTTGGTGAACGCTGATTTTGTGGAAACATACGAAAATGCTGACGGAAGTAAATTTAACTGGAATGACTATATTCCCGGTTATAATGAAATGGAGCCTGCAGCTCGTGCCGTATTCTTCTTACGCGATGGATTGACCGACGCTGAAAAAGAAGCAATGAAAACAGCCGGTGCTGATATGAGTAAATATTTGCCTGAAGGCAATGAAGCTCGTATTAAAGCTGCTTATGCTAATCGTGACCCGCGTTTGACTGCTAGTATCATCACTCCGTATTCTACTTACGATGGAGCGAATGGTTCCAATGAATATACATACACACTGCGTTGGCCGTTCCGTGCCGGTGACGTGAGTGAACCGTTCGATTTGAAAACAGACACAAATAATCGTTTCTATTATTTGTATCGCAAGTTTGTAGCCGAAGGTGCATCTGAAATTCCGAACCGTTCTTATTCACCGATTGATGTTCCTTTGATTCGCTATGCTGATATACTGCTGAACTTGGCAGAATGCTACAATGAGCTGAATCAGGAAGACAAAGCCATTGCTTGTGTAAATCAAGTACGTGAACGTGCCGGAGCCGCTTTGCTGAACTCTAATGATGCTACCACAGTGAAGGGACAGGATGATTTGCGTGAACGTATCCGCAACGAACGTCGTTGGGAATTCAACGGTGAAGGTGTTAACTTCTTCGATGAAATGCGTTGGGGTACTTGGAAAGAAAGCCGTTTCTTTGAGGGTGCAGGTTTGAAGCAAATGTGGGGAACCTTGCAATATGACTATACATGGAGTGGTGACCGAGTTTATACTTGGCCTGCACCATGGAGCGAACGTCAGTTGAATCCGAATTTGAAGTTGGCTGATGGATGGAAAGATTAATCCGTAAAATTAAGGTGAAAAGATATATATTCTGATTGGAATATTGTGAAGAGGAGGTGTGTCGTAATGCACGATGCACCTTCTTTTTTATTCATTACTATACAACTCTGTTCATTTTCTTTAAGCTGCGATATTTTGAGGATTTCTTTGATTTATGTGTTCGCAATATCTAAATATAGTTAAGAATAAAATGAAGGCATCCAATGAGCATTTGTATCTTTCGGGAGGTAACGAAGCCCGCTTGAAGAAAGCATGGGAGAATCGTGACCCGCGACTCAATTACAATGTTATTATGCCTTATGGTGAAGAGTTTTTGGGCGGAGATGGCGATATGTACAAGGCGGGAAATACGACGCCGGTTCCTTATGTATATCGTTGGCCGGTAAGACAGTCAAGCCATTCTGTGAAAGCGCAGGAGGCTGCAGATTGGGGAGTAACCGGTAAGTATGACTTGAAACAGGATGGCAATGGTGAGGCAGAGTTTGCTTATCGTCATCGTAAATTTGTGATGGAAGGTTATGATTGCGAGTATGCATACAATAGTCCTATTGATGAACCGATTCTGCGTTATGCTTATGTACTTTTGATGTGGTCGGAAGCTTTGTTGCAATTGGATGAGCTGGATGCGGCTGCCGAGAAAGTTAACATGATACGTCAGCGTACATCGGTGGAGATGCCTCCTTATACTTTTGCAAGCAAAGAGGACGGATTGAACAAGATTCGTAACGAGTCACGCCGTGAGCTTATCAATGAGAGTGTTAACTTTTACGAAGAACTGCGTTGGGGTACATTGCGTGAAACAAAATACTCTACTTATATGGGTTATGAACCTTGTGCTTATACATGTAATGGACAGCAAAGTAGTGGTAACGGTGGTGTGAAATGGTCTGAGACAAATGATTATAGCATCTTCCCGGTACCTAGTGCAGAGATAGAGAAGAATCCGAATCTGAAAAAGACACCGGGATGGCTCTATTAATAATCCGGCCTGAACGTTTTCTCTTCCGCCGAATGGAGAGTATATGAAAGGAGAGGAGTGTGTCAAAACTAAACCGGCTTTTCCAATCGTCGGCTGTAGGGGCAGGGTTTGCCTGCCCGAAGACATAAAGCAAACTGTTTTCGGGCGAGCGAACCTCGCCCCTACGGATTAAAC
>OGUC01000646.1_pt1 | contig 18511 bp, 22 predicted proteins | sample 1573701 | NCBI WGS metagenome assembly OGUC01 (sample SAMEA2582017, study PRJEB24529) | metagenome | biome: Human gut stool | place: China | collected 2011
TGCAATACGAATTAAAGCCGTTGTGCCGTGCGGATGCAGAAATACTTTCTAAAAGCTTTTTTGAATATGCAGGAGCACAATATGAAAACATAGCTTATGAAGATCACGTCCCCGCATCTACGGTTATCAAAGAATGCACAGAACGAATTGTAAATCAAGTTCTGAATCAAGAGGATTTTTTGGAGGATTGACGTATGATTGTTTATAGACCTCATCGTGGTTCTTTGGAAGATGCCATGAAAGAAGTAAAAACATTTGACAACTGGTATCAGATGACACATTATATTGCAAATAATTGGAATTTGGCGGTTGGCAAGAAAGTGATAGACCCTGACGATATTGTTATGGACGATAAACCGGTCAATGATGACCGTGTTGGTTGGAAAGACGTTCACATGGTTTTGGCAACTCGTATTGGGAATGACAATTTTATGGAAAAATACGGAAACTCGCAGTGTATCGGGTATTGCACTTACGATGTCTCAAGTGTCAAAAAATACTTAACACCAAAAGAAGTAGGGGGCGAAAACTTTTATTGGGTCAAAATCCAGTACGATGATGACGAAAAATGCAGACACTTTCAAGCCCCGTTCGTCTTGTTTGCAAACAGCAAGGAAGAAGCAAAGAAGAAAATCGAGCGAGAAGTTCCCGGCAAGTTTTCCATTGTCGGAGTGGTGGAACTTGACAAGAGCCTTGTATTCCATCCGCAAGATCTATTTGACATAAAAGCCGAATCCGTACTTTGGGAATAAGGAAAACGCTAGAGGATAGAACAGGCAGCTATCGCCCATCGTTAGGAGATGTGGGAATCGTCACCCCACCTAGCTTTTTCAATAGTAAACCCCTGTGTAGTTTTTAACGACTACACAGGGGTTCTTCTTTACTTATCAGCAATGCAATCCCAGTAGAGATATGCCTTGCCATCCACAGCATCTGCGTCCTCAAGGAACGCCTTTGCCATGTCAGCATAGAAGCCCGGAGTGTCAACGGACTGACGCTTTGCGACCTGACAATAATCCGAGTACATCATGTTCATGACAGCCCAGAAATCGTTTGGGTCACAGGTGATATTGCGCTGTTTGGCAACGTCCTGCGTCTGTTCCAGCGTCCAGTGACAGCCCTTCGTGCCGTCAGCGTTCACCATGCTGTCGCACCATTCCTCTGCTTCATCGTGGGTGAGGTGCTTGCGTGGCATCTTGATGGAACGGCTGTCAGCACCGCCATGCTCATACTGTCCAGACCGTTTGTCCCAGTCTCCGTTCTGCGAGAAGCCAATCTGCGGCATCTTGCGCCCATACTCTACGTCAGGGTAGCGGGGGATAGGGTAGGGGTCGATGTAGCGGTTCTCCTCCTGCGGATAATAGGGATAGCGGTCGCTGCCATCTTCCAGCTTGCGCAGACGGCGTTCCATCTCACGCTCCCTGCGATCGCGCTCTTCCTCAAGGCGGTCACGTTCCGGCTCACGGTCTTTGTCGTGGTCGCGGAGCATCATCATGCGGCGAAAATTAGTCTTGCCCATAATCTATACCTCCTCAAGAAATGGACGCGGGCGCACCGGCGTGGGAACGGCAGAAGCAGCCAAGATACTTGAACGTGCCGGTGCCGGTTGCAGACGTTGCCACACGGGTAGCGTAGCGGGTGCGGGTGTGGATGCTCTCAGCAGTTGCCTGAGCGCAGTTGCAGTCGGTCAGAGGGTATGCGGTCGTTCCTGCACCGATGGTGATGACCACAGGAGCGTTGATGGTGGTCGTGTCCGGCAAGCTCTGAGCAACCACGATGCAATACTTCTCTCCGTTCTGGTACGCTCCGGCAGGAATGTTGATGGTCAGAGTGTCGTTAGCGAACGTGACCGCCTGACTGATGACCAAATGCGGGCAGAGTTTGCAGCTTGTTTTGCAAGCCATAGTAGTTTCCTCCTAAAAAATCAGGGGCAGAGGTGTCTTACCCCTGCCCCGATGGTTCACCCGGTGTTATCGGGGAGTGTGTAGGTTAGCAGCAGCCGCAGCAGTTCACGCCAACGTTAGGGTTTGCCACCTGATAAGCGGGAATCGGACGAGGATTGACCCGGTTCAGGATGGTATCGGTCTGCTGGGACATCACGGTGGTCAGAAGCGCATTCTGACGATCCTGAGAAGCGGCGAACTTCAGGCTCTGGTTCTCAGCGGTCAGAGTGGCAATCTTATCCTGCGTGAAGTAGTCCATCATGCTGCGGAAGTTGGCGTTGCAGTTGTCCACGATGGCACGGGCGTTGTCTGCGATAGCCTGACGGGTAGCGCAGTCCTGCTGTGCAATGGTGTACTTCAGGTCGCCGATGAGCTGCTTGTTCTCGCAGCAGCAAGACGCAAGCTGCGTCTGGATAGCGGTTTGACCCGCCTGACGTGCGTTGCCCTCCTGCATGATGGCAAGGCTGATGGCGTTGTCGCCGTTGGAAACGCTGCGTTCCAGACCGTTCACGAGCTGTGCGTTCTGGTAGCCGAGCTGACAGATCGCCTGATTAGTACCAGCAAAGCCGCCCGCAATGGCAGCGTTGAGGGTGTTCATTTGTGCGAGCTGGTCATAGCCCAGAGAGCAGATACCGCTCTGGATGCCAGCCAGAGAACGGGAAGTGTCCTGCTGGTAGAAGCCCTCCGACAAAGCCGCACGAGTATCTGCGCCGCCCTGACCGGTTGCACCGGTGCCCACCAGATAGGGGATGTAGCTGTTCATGCCGTTGTCACCACCGTTCCGACCGTAGCCGTTTGTGCCCCAGCCGAAGATGATAGCGAGGATGATAACCGCCCACAGACCCTCGTTGCCGAAGAATCCGCCGTTGTTATTACCGCCGTCCTGCCCAGCCAGATAGCCAGTTGCAAAGTCGTCCATAACAAAACTCCTTTCAGTTTTGCGTTATGCTATCCCACCGCCGTGTGCGATGGGCGAAGCCAGATAAAAGCGGTTTTTATCAAGTCCGCAAAACTGAGAAGCGTTTGCTTAGAGGGATGTCTACTTGGGAATTATTAAGTTAGCTTGGAGGATTGTCTTTTTTATCTTTCGGTTCGTCCCACGTTTTGCTGACAGCACCGAAAATTAATCCGAGCATTAAAGGAACCCATATTTTGTCGTTCTTATACAGGTCGTTGGTATCAAAATCTTTTTCTGGATGGCTGTTATCAAAATCGTCCATTACAAAGCCCCCTCACTTCGGCAACGTCAAATTTAGGAAACTTGCCAGTTGATTCAGGTCGATGCCACGCTCTTTGGCGAGGTTCTGTGCCATCGTTTTGAGCTGCGTTTCGTTCTTGCCCTGAATCAGGTTCAAGCCCTGCATGATGGGGGCATTCTGCCCGCTCAACTGCTGGATAAGCCCCATCGGGTTTTGCCCGGCACGAGCCAAATTTGCAAGCTGCATGATAGGGCTGTGAGTAATCAGATCAAACGGAGAGGACATTATTTATTCTCCTTTCTTTGCGGTGGCAGCGGGCTTCGAAAAGCTCTTCTGCCACTTTTCCAGTTCATCCAGCCGGTGCACGAGGGCGTTGTACTGTTCAATAGGCACATACTGCTGTGTCGGTGCAGCGGTCTGCTGTGCCTGTTGCGCTTGCATTTGCCGCCACGCTTCCGGGCTGTAAAACTCCTGCACGTAGGATTCACAGGTGTCCGGGTTCAGCCGCTTGCAGTAGATCACGCCACTCCGCAGGTCGGGGCAGTAGGTCGGTCTGCCATACAGGTCAGACGGTATCGCCAAAAACTCTTCCCTGCTGGAAACTGGTCTGCCCAGAAGCCAACCGCCGTCCTGCGCCGACTGCTGAACAGGCTGTTGCCCATTCATCGGCTGCGGACGCTGCTGCTGCATCTGCTGTACTTGCGTGTTTGGCAGGGGAGCGGCAAGCCCTACCGTGCCCATACCGCCATAAGGATTGATAGGCTGCTGTGGAACATAGGGTGCTCCGGGTGTCGGATAATAGCTCATGGTTCATCCCTCCTATTGCACCCAGTGTACCGTACCGGAAGAAAACGAGAGACAACGAAGGTACAACAAAGGACAAAAATGCTCTATTTGCCAAAAGAAAAAAAGTGCTCATTGAGCACAAAATTTTACAAATAGGATTGACTTTTGCGCTCAATGAGCGCATAATAAAGACAGTGAAAGACACCAACACACAACAACCTGGAGGTAAAAAATATGAAGATCATTAACGCTGAAGAGTTCGCCGCAAAGGTCATGGAGAACGGCACCGAGGTGGAGCCTGACGAATACAAGACCATGGACTGGCAGCAGTGGGAGCCAGACGAAACCGTATGGACGATTTACGCCCACATCGGTTGCGATGGTGAGGTTTTGCACTGCCGTGATCACGCAACGGATACGTTTACAGCGGACATGCACTTGACCAATGAGCAGTCCGAAGCGCTCATGAGCGGCGAACTGGACGACATGGAGAAGGACGTCATCATCAGCGACATCTACCCCCAGTACGTCGAGACGCTCAAAGAGAACGAAGAGTGGATTGACCTGTAAATAAAAAATCCCCTGCCGGATGCTCGCAACATCTGACAGGGGATTTTGTGAAAGACGTACCATGGAGGTACACGAACATATTATCATGCGAAAGAAAGGAAGTCAACCATGTATAGCAAAGCAGAACGTTTTGGCATGGCTGCCAAGCAGCCGAAAGAAGTTTTTCTCGGTAACGTCACCTTCAGCATCCCGGACGATTCCGATGGCTGCGCCGATCTGGACGCCGAGACCGCCCGCCTGTCCCATCTTTGGGACGTCTCCCGCATGAGCATGCGGGAACTTGTGACCGCCTGCAACCTGAGCCAGCTGGCATTTGCAAGGGGTGCCTGCATTCCGCCGCGCACTGTGCAGGGCTGGTGCCTGGGCGAGAGGGAGTGCCCGGTGTATGTACGATTCCTTCTGGCCGAGCACTACGGCCTGATCTGAGGAAAATGTTATGGCAGAAGATTTGACTGGAAAGCATTTTGGAAAGTGGACGGTACTTGCTCCGTCTGAAAAGCCGCACTACTACACATGCCAGTGTGAGTGCGGAGTGGTAAAAGACGTGTATGACAGCTCCCTCCGTCTTGGAAAAAGCCGCAGCTGTCTGTCTTGCGCGAATCGAGGGCAAAAGCCAGGCCTGACAACCGCAAGACTGAAAAAGGCAAAGGAAAAAGAGGGACACGTCATCAACGGATGGCAGGTGTTAGAGGTTTTGCCCGAAAAGAGGTCAGGTCATTTTCTGTGCCGCGCTATTTGCCCGAAATGTGGGAGGAAAACCACCGTAAAGCTTACAAGGCTTTCTCTGATCCAGCATTGCGCAGATTGCAACAGGGACATTGGAGAGAAAACCGGGGCAATTCACAGCACAGCTTACGCGGGTGGCTCTTCCCTTATGTCGATTCGTACAAGGGTCGGAGGCCATATCAATAAAAATTCCACTTCTGGCGCAAATGGTGTGTGTAAAGACTGCCACGGTCGATGGCGTGCATATATCAATTTCCAACGCAAGCAATATCATCTCGGCAGCTATGATACGGTCGAGGAAGCCGTTGCGGCCCGAAAAGAAGCCGAGAGCATAATTTACGCCCCGTACCTCAAAGAGCACGAAGGCTGGGAAGAAGAACTTTCCAGCAGGCTTGAGGAATTGAAGAAAAAGTAAAAAATCCCCCGATGCTCCAAACGGAACACCGGGGGATTTTGCTATTTATAGATTCTTTTTAAAGCGCACATCAAAAGCTGAACCGATTTCCGGGAAATTTGCTTGGATTGTAAAAACGCTTTCTCCGGAGGAAGGATTAACGTTTTCGTACATCTTCTTCTGAGATTCCGCATCGGGGATTTGAACCACGCAGTAAGAATTTCCAACCTTGATACTCACATTATAAACACCCATCCAAACGCCTCCTATGTAAAATCGTCTCCCACATGGTACGCACTGTAAGTAGGCGGGTGGGAGACTGTTCAGCGCCGAATCTGGCGACTGCTTTTTTAATTCTCCGTTGAGCACGGAGTTGGCTCTTGAATGACCCGCCATGATACGCATTGTTAAGAGGCTCGGCGGGTTCTATTGGGTATATTATACCACAAATCGTGCAAAAAGAAAAGCCATCGGGTAAACGTTCTTCCGCTGGCTCTCTGTACACATTTCTCCGAAGTGTGTGTACTCTACTTCGGACGGTATAAACAGTATATCACACATTCAGCATTTTTTCAATGCCTTTCAACCGGTAGCCTATTGCCGTCCGGCTGTAATGCGTCTGTGCCGCAATGTCCGGCAGTGGGAGCCGCTCAACGTACCGCAGTAAGGCTATCTTACGGTCTACCCTCCCAAGCGGTGCGCTTTTAATGGCGGCGGTCATCTGCTGTCGGTCAAGCCCTTGCAGCGCAGCTGGCAGCACTACACGAGCCGCCGCCACAGGCAGCACCGAGCCAGAAGGGCTGCGGCAGCTGTCCGGCGTTGCGCACCATAGCGGTGACGACACCGAGACGGTTCACCATTTTGTTGACATCAACAAAATGGTTGCTGATGGCGTACAATTTCGGGCTGTGCCGAAAATGGTATGTAGTGCTGCTCATGGTCATTCCTCCTGCGTCACATCGTCCGGTGCATCAATCGCACTGTCCTGTGCGTCCAGTGCATCATAGTACGCCTTTGCCAAAGTTTCCACCTCTGCGATGTCGTCCTCCGTCAGCAGTCCGCTGTCCAGATGGACGTAAGTCTTATCCAGCCAGTAGGCCACATCGCGTCCTGCTGCAATTTCCCGCTTGATGCTGCGCAGCGTCAAATCATGGCGAGATCTGCTTTTGATTGCCATATGTATGTACCTCCTTATGTGTTGGTCATTGATGCCACAGCATCCTCAAGGTCAGTGATGCGCTTGATGGGGTCTGCTCTGCCGGTCACCGTCACGCTGTCCGCGTCGGTCATGATGGTGTTCACGCCGGGGAGGGCGGGGATAGGCAGAGCGCCTGTGGCGGTGAAAGGTTCAGGTGTTACCAGCTTATACGCAATTTGCACCGGGGTTCCTGCGGCGTATTGAGCGGCGATATAAGCATTAAGCTCATCTGGTGTTGCAAAATACCGCTTCATCATAGACGAGGTAGTAAATAAAAAACCAGTAATATTTCCACCAAACGCATGATAAAAATGTGAACTGACAATATAGTCGATATTTTGATTGCTAATTCCAGGTGTATTCATTGGTAATAAATTCCAATAATCATCATATTCATTTACGAATTTTTCAGAGACGCCGTCTAGTGTAATTGATCTCCACACCTCTTTTCCAACTCCAGTCACCGCGTCCACCGTGCCGCCGTAGATGGTGCGGGGCAGGGTCAGGGTGGAGGTTTGGCCGGTGTAAGGGGCGTAGGCGGTAGGGGCGGTGGTGCCAAGCGTGATTTGCAGATTGGTGCAAGTTCTCTCTCTTTTTTCGTCCAGTCCTGCGTACAATCGCACCGTCGCTATGTTTCCAGCTTTAAGCACCGTGCTGCTGCCACCGTTTGCACGAAGCGTTCCAATTTCCGCGCCAGTGCCATCATAAAAACGAACCTCTCTCAAGGTTCCGGTTGAGCACTCTCCAGAAAAATATAGCTGCACGTTTCTGGGCAGAAGATTCACAGCGTCCATGTCGATTTTTGTTGTGATATTTGAATTGTACGTCTGCAAGGTGATTTTATCGAGGCTCCACAGGGTTTCCCCGCATCTTGTCACTGTCACACTGTCCCTGCCCTTAATCGGCCGGACATTGTCCGGGCTAGGTTCGGCGCTCCCTTCCTGCGTGGGCTCCCAGCTGGCAGTCACGCCCAGCGGATAATTTGCCACGGGGTAGCACTGCAACGGGTTGCCGGTCTCTTCCAGTGGCGGGCAGAGCATGTCCACGATGTGCTTGCTGCTCCAGGCGTCGGGCCCCACGGCGGTATCATCAATTTGTATGCCATCTTTGCCGTCTGCACCTGCCGGGCCGGGGTCGCCTTTAGGCCCCTGTGGCCCAGTGTCACCTTTTTCGCCCTGCGGCCCCTGCGCACCCTGCGGGCCGCGCTCGCCCTGAATGCCACGCGGCCCCTGTTCACCACGAGGGCCAGTCTCGCCCTGCGGGCCGGTGGCTCCGGTAGCACCAGTGGGGCCTTGAGGGCCTTGCTCACCCTGCGGGCCGATGGGGCCAGTGTCGCCCTTGTCGCCTTTCTCGCCTTTGAAGTTACCAGCGGCAATGCCGTCTTTCAGTTCCTGTAAGCTGTCAGCGGCCTTTTTCTGTGCGTCACCGGCAGCTTTCTCGCTGGCAGCGGCCTTTTGTGCGGCTGCTCCTGCCTGCTGCGCTGCAGTCTGCGCGTCGGTCTTGGCCTGCTCTGCGGCGGTGGCATCTTTGTGCACGGCATCCACCAGCTGCTGCCACGCGGGCGAGTCCGGTTCCGGCATAGTGCCGTCCTCTGTGCCGCTGTTGGCGCTGACGCGATATCGCAGGTCGGCGCTGGTCACGGTCTTTGTGCCGTCGCTGCCCTCAAAGGTAATGCAGCCGTTGCCGGGCTGTGCGGTAACGCTGGCGGGCACATCCACAGAGCCGTCCACCACCAGCGAGGATGCCGGGTCTTTGCCGCCCGGGACGTGCCAAAAGGCCCGGATGGTCAGGTCCTGCCACTCGCCGGATGCGGTGACAGCAAGTCGGTACACACCCCGGTTTTTGGTGTAGCCAAAGCGCACCAGCTGCTCATAGCCCGGCACTTTGACGACGCCATTGGATGCGAGAGATACGCTTAGCTCAATCATAGATTACCCCTTGTTGATGGTAGGTTTCTTTTCTGCCAGTGCCTTCTTCATCAGGCTTACGGCCTTTTCAATCACCGCGTCAAGCACTTCATCCGTGATGATAGGCTTCAGCCATGCAGGGCAGGCCGCACGCAGCGCGTCAAAGACCTGCTTCTTTTTCTTTGCGCCCTGGCCGCTGCCCATGATGCTGTCCTCGGCCTTGCACACGAGGTCATAGGCCAGATCTTTGACCAGCTGCTTATAGCCCATGCGGATAGCGCCGACAGCCAGAGCCACAAAGCCGACGATGATGAGAACGATTGCGACGGGGGCGGGGATGAAATTAAGAATTGCTGCCATGTTCAGTTTCCTTTCTCCTGTTCAAGGTCTGCGATACGGTGATTGGCGACCTTCATTTGCTCTTCTAAAATCGGGACTCGTTGCGCAAAGTTGTTGTGTTCCCTCACTTCACGAGTAAGTTCTTCCAGTTTGGTTTCGGTGATGGCCTGCTGCTTGTCCAGCTTTGCATCCATGTTTTGCGCTGTGCGGCTATTGGAGTAAATAACGCCGATCAAACTCAGACCGCCGGTAATCAGTGCTACGGTGATAGCCTCGCTCATTCGTCCTCCCGGAGACGGGTCAGGCCCTTCTTGCAGATGATGCTGGTATAGTCCTTGTAGGCAATGGACAGGTCAACATTGCCGGCAGCGCCCGGAACGCTGCCGGAGCTGGTATGCTGCCACATCCCATAGGGGTATACCGTGGCGGGCTTCTGGCTACGGTAGGCCGCCAGCCACACATCATAGGGCTTGAGCGCCGCGTCGGTCATGTAAAGGTGCTTGTCTGCATAGCTCAGGTAGGTGTACAAGATAGAATAAAATCCCCAGTCCTGCACCGTTTTCAGCTCGTAAGCAGTCAGGTCGGTCAGCACCTCTTTGCTAAGCTTCGCGGGCAGCGCGTCCTCGACGTCCACAGCCACCGGCAGGCGCAGCGTCTTGCCGATCAGGGCGCTTTTCAGCAGGGCCAGCTCCTTGTCAGCTTCTGCCCGGCTGACGGCCTTGAAATAGCCATACACGCCTACCGGGATGCCCAGCCGAGTGCACTCTGCATAGTTGCGCTCAAAGGTCGGGTCAAGATACGGCTTGCTGGGTGCGCCTGTCTTGCTGTTGCCCATTGCCCGCAGCATCACGCCGTCAATTTTTCCGCTGGCCTTGACCTTGTCCCAGTCGATGTTGCCCTGCCAGCGGGAAACGTCCATGATTGTTTTACTCATTTAAGCCTCCTTGTTCTTATTGCCGGTCTTGTCCTCCAGCAGCTCGATCAGCTCCTTATACTCGGCATCGGTGATGCGGCCAATGGCGTAGAAAACGTCCAGCTTGTCCGCAAGACCAGCGGTCTGTCCGCGCTCGATCAGGCGTTTACAGATACGATACAACATAGTTTTTACCTCCTTATGTGGTGCTTGTGTCAGTGGTAGTGTCGTCGGTCAGTCCCAGCTCCAGCAGGGCGACGCGGTACTCCTGATCTACCGCCAGGGCGTCCGTGTCCGCCTGCGCGGCCTGCGTCTCGGTCAGAAGCTCGGCCAAGGTGGGGTAGTGGTAGCCGGTGAATACAACCGATACAGTATTCAGCGTATTGGTAAGGGTACATTCAAGACGTTTTTTGTCGGCCGAAAATAATACTGTGACCGTGAGACTTCCCGCGCCAAAACTGCCAGTTTCATATGTCATACCAGGGGTAAGATTAAAATCAGTTTCGTTTATGCGGAGGTTAACGTAATCTACACCGTCCTGAACGTTAATTGTCTCAGTTTTTCTCCTCCCAATCGTTGTTTTTCCGCTCCACACCAGCCGCGCCTCCGACTTTACCGCCACACTGGCCGCGATGGTGTCATACAGCGTCTTGCCGCTCAGGGTGCCGTCCGGGGCAATGTCCAGATAGTCGCCCACCTTCACGCCGCCCAGCTGGTCTGCCGTAGCGGGCGGCAGGGTATACGGCGTGCCGAACTTGGCGTCGGCCTGGGCCTTGGTGTAGTAGTCGGAAAGGTCCGCTTTTTGAATACTATCCTTCCACGACTTCGTGTCACTGTCCCACGTCCAAATGGTGTCGGTGGTGCCAACGACCGCCCACCAGCCATTTTCGCCTATTGGAACAGCGGCTTTCAGAGCTTCCGGCGTGGCGTACCACCCCTGTGCACCGATGGTGATGGTGCGGACCTGCTCAAAGTATTCTTTTGTGCCCTGCAAATAAGTAGCAGACTGAGATTCCGAACGCTTTGAATTGATTTCGCTTGTCTTGGCAGCAGCAGCAGACAAAGCTGCATTTTCGGAGTCTGCTTTTACAATTGCAGAAACGTCTTTTGCGGCATTTTTTGCAGCCTGTTCTGCTTTTGCACGTTCTTCCGCAGCGGAATTTGCCGCCGAAACGGCTTCCTCTTTTGCGTTGATGGCACCTGCAACTGTACTCAGCTCATTTAAAGTGGATGCGTTGATTGGTGTGCCGTCCTTTATGGGTTCGTCGTTTCGGACGAGCGTTACAATTTCAGACGACCCATCCTCACGGACTAACGTCCACCTGCCAGGATATTTTGATATGCGGTCTTCAAAAACCATATTGGTCCTCCCCAGCCATGTATTCGCCAGAAAAAGTAACGTAAGTTTTGGCGATTGATTCTATGTCTGACAAAATGCTTTCAAGTTGGTTCATTGTCTCGAATCCGAGCCTATCCATAGACGTAGGCGTCGGCGCAGTTTTGGCGTCTCCTGAGTTTTTAGAACGAATAGATTCGATATTCGACAGCCACCTAGTGGCGTCTGACGTGGTAAGATACCCGTTTATGTCCCAGTCCGTCTTGACATCTACGTCCGCACCGAGAAGTGAAGCAAGCTCGGATATGCCGGTTTCTATTCTCGAAAAATCTCTGTAGTCAAGAGCCCCTTTCATACCGGAAAGCCACTCCGCTTTTTCCTCATCCGTCCAGGTCCCGTTCACGGCTTTACCATAAATGAACTTTAGGCGGTCAACATCGTCTTGGGTTCTGTCTGTAATCCAAATCGCCATAGTCCCTCCTTAAAGCAAAATCTTTTTGTAGTTACCGACTTTAGTCGTAGACGGAAGCGTAAAAGCGGGGCTGAACTTGTTGGAACTCCACGCGTTATACGATTCTGAATAGAAAAACGTCTTGCCTCCATTATTTGTTCCGAGACTGTATGTTCCAACAAGCTGGCCTTGAATGGGATTCCCGGAATAATCTCGCCATGCAGGGGAGCGTGACCATCTTTGGATAAGACGATTGACGGAATCATCATAAGACTGAACAAAAACATTTCGGGTTTGCTTTGGTAGTACAGAACCTTCTTTTTTGAAAAACGGGTTACTGCCATTTACATAAACATCTGCGTTTTTGTCTTCCGGGTCAAACATCTCATAAATAGACGGGAGAAAAACACTGCGAGAAAGCGTTCTGATTTCCATAGTGCTACCGCCTACCGTGTAATAGAAAGAAGTAAGCCCCATTGCGGACTTGACGGTGTCGCTAAATCTGTTTGCGTAATCTTCCTTCAACAGCCTGTCGATGGAGCTTCCGTCGTATGTATTGACGTGCGTCTGGTTCCACACTGTTTCAGCAAGAGGTTCTTTCCTGATAAGAAGTGTTCTCCCTGGACCATTTAAACCAGGCTCATACCCATGTTTTGCGACAACAAACTCTACATCCGCACCACTTTCTTGAATGTAAACAGACGATCCTTCCGGCATATCCGACAAAGACGGAGCCTGACTGATAACGGTACACTTTGCAGATACGGAAGATACGAAGGCTGTGACTACGGCATCTCCACTGGAAATAAAAGAAATGTCGCAAACAGAAACGCCGCCTTTGTTGGAAACGACGGAAATGGAAACAACGTCGGGAGGAGATGCTTCCCATCCGATTGCTGGGGAATCCTCTGAGGAAGGGACAAGCGTTGCGGTTAAACGAACGGTCTCTCCAGGAGCCACAAAAACGGAGTCCTTATCAAGTCTAAGGGCACTCGCACTTTCCACCATATATCCTTCCATCGTACCTTTAAAACATCCGTTAAAGGTATACTTGGCATCCGTAACGAGAACGTTCGATGCATATCCAAACTGATGGTTTGCTCTAACAAAAGACAACGCATCAATATGAGGGCTTGCACGAAATTCCAGGTTTACCTTTCTTCTGTTAGAAAGAAGTGCGTATGTTTCGGTCAACGCATTTTTTGCGCTAGAAGATACAGATTTCGATACAAGCGGATTATTGATGCTTTGGGTCGCTCCGTTCCCACTAGCTCCGGTTGGATAAAAAACGGATTCGCCGCCAACCTTACACGATACGTTTTTTATTTTTGTCGAAAACGTTATTTCTGGGTATTTAAAGCTATTCAAGAGCGATATTTCCTCAATACCAGACCTCGTGACTGGAACAAAAGGAACACGTTCAATGTGAATGACCCCATCTCTGGATTGGTAAAGAGCCATCCCGGCTGCGTTTGCAGCAAGCTGAAGAACGTCTGCGTTTTTATAAGAGGAAGCATCGGAGGAAATGTCGGAAGAATAGTTCTTTAATTCTTCCGAAATTTCGTAAGATATCCCGGAAACATCCAGAAGTTCCAATGCATCAAAGCACATCTGGTAAAGCGTTCCGCTTGTGTGCCCGGTATAAATAGAATCCTGGAGGAATGATAGAGCATCCCTGGCGTCAAACGATGCTGTTATACCATTTGCTGGGATTGTCCATCCGGAAAGAAAGAACTTCCCTCCATCAATCCATTCGATTGAATCTCCCAGGTCCATGCCATACTGAACAAAAACCTCTTGACGTTCGTAAAGATATTGGTAAAGACCGCCCGGGTTTACCGGGTTCCAACGCTGCTTAGAATTATCGACGGAAAACGAAACGGAATCCTTGGAAAGCTGACCGGAAACCGGGTCGCGTTTCGATTCGTGCGTATAGGAGAACAAGTCCGCTTTGTTAAATTGAATACGTTGGCCGAATTCAACTTGTTCTACTCTAGCTCTACGGCCTTGGATGCACCATTCCAAAATTTCAAGGGTAATTGAATCATACCCAGAAATCTCAAAATCTACAGAGGATTCAACCGACTGGTTATCGTCAATTTGTTTTGACGCAACTAGCTCCTTTCCGCTATAAGCCGCCAACCTAAAAGATTTTGCAAATTCATTTAAAGCAGACGACCATATGATTGTAACCCCTGGGATTTTTTCAGAGTGAAGTTTGCTAAAAGAGAAAGTGATAATCGGATGGTTTGTGTCAGAAACACAATCCATACTTAAATACCCAGCGTTCTCGTATGGCTCTGAACCTGGGACCAAAATTTTGCTCCCGTCAAGGACCCACAAATTAGGTTCTCCGGTGGCATAATTGGCCAAAGAAGCAGAATCCAGGTCTGTGACAGACAACGTATTGCTGAATAAAGCCTGGTTGGAAGAGCTGGCAATGGCGTCTGCTTGGGCCTTATCGTCAGAGACGTGGTAAGTGATGCGAACAAACATCTCCGGAACAAGTGTCTTGTCGTATTGTTCAAGCCACTTGTCGGAAGGCAGAAAGCCCATAAATAATCACCTCTCTTAAACTTCAACCAGGCTAAGGGATGTCCCGACCCATCCCATAACGTTTCCGTTGGACGAGGAACGCCTCCACATTCCGGCGGTTCTATCGGAAACATACATTTGCCTTGTCGTGTAGCTTGCAGTTGCTTGGTTATAAAACCGAACAGTGCAGTAAAAGTTTGTGGTGAACGGCCCGATGACGTCCGCCCACTGTCTTGCGGTAAGATAATTCCATTTTAGGGAAATCTTCGCAACATCGTGCCGCACCACAGACCCAACGACTTTGCCTTGTACGTTTCGTCCAGAATCGACTATAGTGCTTGTTGTAGCGTCGTAGGAGGAAGGCTCAGGCAGCTCTCTGCCATTTACTGTGACGAGAGATTGCATAAAACGTAAACCTCCTTAGTAGCTGTAAACTTCGTTTCCCATAATCTGGAACCCACGCTCAGACTGCCGTTTCTCAACGGACGCAGTGATTTGCTTACCATCAAGGTAAATCTTGAGCTCTTTCCCTCCGGTAAGCTCGTCTCCATACCGCTGGAAGATGTCAAGGAATGCGTTATAACACCCATCGTGGACGGCACTACGAAGTTCTGCGGAGCTCGTTCCACTAGCGGAAGAAGCCGGGTAGTAGCTCCCAACGGATGTAGTGGAGCCATTAACAGAATCGTAATCACTCGTGCCAGGATAACTCGAATAGCTGTCGTTTACAGATGGAGCGGAACTTGTTCCGTGCTTTCCGACAAGCGTTCCGACAATTCCTGCAATTGCGGCTGCAATTGCGACGCCGCCAGCGATCATGATGACACCAGTTGGGATGCCAAGAGATGTCAAGACGCTGCCGATCGTCTGCAAGATGCCCATAAATGCAGCTCCAATTTGACCGATAAGCCCGGCAATGCCAGCGATGATAGACGGGAACTGACTTAAAACGCCAGAAGAAAGTCCGAGACTGATTGCTCTGCCGGATGCTGAGATCGGCCCGATCAAAGCGGAAAAAGACGTTGAAATCTTGCTGCCGAGACCTACAACCTGCGTGGAAATTTCTCCAAATTTTGAAGTAATCCCAGCTAAGATGTTGTTTCCGACGAGTTTTGCAGAAGAAAACACTTTGGAACCAACGGTCTTAAGAGCACTGGTGAGATTGGAAACCAAGTCAGAAGCGTAAGACTTGACCTGTTTTCGGTTCTCTTCCCCCATTGCCTTCCAGATAATGGCTGCTGTGTTTTCGGCGACGGTTTGGATATCGCCTTTCTTGACCGCATCAATCATGCCCTTAATCGTGCCAATGAAGTCGCTCTTGAGCCCGTTGTCGATTTCATTCCACTTTGCGTCGAACGTATTGACCATGTTATCAACAAAGCCATTCGCAACGTCTGCGCCATAGTCAATCATCTCGTTGCCCTTCTGCTGAACAGCGTTTGCCAAATTGGTCATAGCTTGTTCAACATAGGGAGACGCAGCATTGATGCCGTTTGCAAGGCCTTGAACGATGTAACCGCCAATCTCTGCAAACACCGTAGAAGGGGAGTGAATGCCGAGCACATTCTTGACCTTATCAATGGCTGCATTGCCAACATTTGCAACAGCGTTTTTGGCCGTTTCAATCATATTGTTCACGCCATCAATAAGACCCTGAATCAGGTTCTTGCCAATATCAAAAAGACTAAAATTGTCAAATGCGCTCTTGATTGCAGAAAGAATTTTCTTTGCGGCTTCAGTTACGCTAGAGATAGCATCAGTAATACCTTTCTTCAATCCGGCGATAATGTATCCACCTTGTTCGGCCATTACGGTAGATGGGGAATTGATTCCAAAGGCAGACTTAAAACCATTGATAAATGGATTGAACACATTTTCAACAATCCAAGAAGCAACATTCGTGATTGCGTCTTGGATGCCGTAATAAATACCGTAGATGATATTCAGGCCAACATTATCGAACGGCCCCTCTGCCACTTTCTCTTCAAAATAATCGGCAATTCGAGAAACCAGACCACCCATAAAGTCAAGTGCTTCAATGAACGCTTCGCCAAAGAAACGACCGATGGCTTGAGCTAGCCCGGCCCAATCAACAGACGTTACGGCGCGAATGGCAAAATCAACAAGGTCTTGCCCAAGCTGATAAGAGTCCGTTCCGGAAAGAAAATCGGAAATGCCATTGATTGCACTAATAATGAAATCAAAAAGTGCCTTAGTGAGCTTTCCAACGTCAACATTTTGCAATGCGTTTGAAATCTTTTCCGTTACCGCTTTGCCGATTTCAGACCAGTCTTTGCTTTGAATCCACTCTGTCAATTCGTTAAAGAAACCAGAGAATCCATTGACAAAGGCGTTCAAAATGGACGTCCAGTCTAGTTGGCCAAGAAAACCGCCCAAGAGGTCAAACTCCGTCGTAAAACGACTTGCAAGCAATCTGCCAAACAAATCCCAGTCAACAGCATCAACTAGGCCATTGATTCCATTGGCGACAGTAGCTCCCAAAGAAGCCCAGTCAATAGAGTGTACGGCGTCATAAATCATCTGCATGAGCTTATTCATCTGTTCGCCAATTTGTGTTCCAATCTGGAAAGAATTAAGAGATTTCAGCTTCTCCTTAATCTCGTCAACAGCGCTCCCAGCATAATCTTTGAACATATCATACTGAGAGAGGTCAACGTCGCCGAGCAGGTTACCAGTAGCGCCACCACCAGAGCCGGAAGAACCAGAGTTTTGCGAAGGGTCGATAATGTTTAATTCATCAAAACCCATCGTATAGTCTTTGGCTGCTTTTGCTGCCGCTTTTGTAGCATCGGCGGTGTCATCCATAGCGTCGCTCACGCCGCCAATATCTTTCTGTGTCTTGCTAAAATCGGTAAATTCAATTTTCTGTCCGAACACAGATGCAAGAGAGACCACAAATTCTTTGATAAGGTCAACTGCTGCAATCAGAACGGGGAGAATCGCCTTAAATGCGGGATAAAGAAGCTGGCCTACAGCCTTTGCAAGCTGCGAAATTTCAGACTTCAAAATGCGTACCATATTGGCTGGGCTACTAATGGTCTGTGCAAGGTTGCCTTGAACGTTCGTGGTCTGCTTCATAATGGCGATGTAGCGAAGAACTGCCTTATCTGCCTGAGACAGACTAGAAACCTGTTTATTAAAGCCCAAAGCAAGAAGTTCCTGCTGCAACCGCGCCTGAGACAAGTCAACGCCAAAGCGGCGAATAGGCTCAAGTTCTCCAGAGATAGCAGAAGCAATTGCGGTAAAGGTAGTAGCGGTATCTTTATTCCAATAGGACGATTCGTCATAGGCAAGTTGGGTCAGGTTCTTGGATAAGATATACGCTTTATCGCTTGCCAGACCGAACGAAGTTGCAAGGCTTTGGATCGTAGCAATGTTTGTCATTGCTTCTGTCGGGTCGATGCCAAGCAGAGACTCCATCTTATTGATAAGCTCTGTTGCTTGACCGCTTAACTCGCCCATTGCGTTATTGAACAAGTCTGTTGCTTCATAAAAGTCATTGAACTTAGTAACGGAATTGGCAAGATAAGTGGCAATAGCTTTCAGAGAAACTAGCTGTGCTGCACGTCTTTTGATGGTTTCTAACTGGCTTGCCAATCTTGAAAGGCTAGTACTTGCTTTCTGGTTTGCCGAAGAAAATCGGGCTGTAGAATTGACAGCACTTTTAATTTTAGATGGAAGTGAAGAAAAAGAGCGCCCTACCTTGTCCAGCTTGGAAGCGAGTGGAGAAATAGCGGATGCCACTTTCTTACAAACTTCCGCAAAATCATCAAGCGTTTTAGAGTCCAGCTTCTTTGTAATGCTTGGAATTTTAGCAATGGAATTGATTGCACTGCTTACGCTACGTAAACTCTTAATGGAAGAATCGCTAATAGAAGAAATAGGGGAAAGGCCGTTCTTCAAGCTGTTCATCTTACTGCCAAGCCCGGAAAAATCCATATTTCCAAGATTGACGGACGAAATTTTGTTCAAAGCATTAGCAACAGAGCGGATGCCTTTTGCGCTTTGAGTAAGGTCTACATTAGCAAGACCGTTCATAAAAGACGTGATTTTGCTAAGACCGTCCAGCCCAGTAGATGCGGATTTAAGAGCGGAAATAGAAGCAGATAGCTTATCAAGACTACTGCAAACCTTTGTCACGTTGCCCTTTGTCCGCAAATTAGAAATGGCGGTAGCGAGCTTGTCGATATTAA
>OGUC01000647.1_pt1 | contig 18501 bp, 15 predicted proteins | sample 1573701 | NCBI WGS metagenome assembly OGUC01 (sample SAMEA2582017, study PRJEB24529) | metagenome | biome: Human gut stool | place: China | collected 2011
GCCATATCAACGCACCGCCTAATTTAATATAATAGCGTCCAAATCCTCTTTGCTTAACGCTGCCTCTACTTGTGCCTGTTTAATCCATCCTTGCTGCTTACAAGTACCTATATGAGACGATAAATCAGCACACCAGGTATATACCTGAGCAGCGTTAAGATACTGTATTGTTTTTTCACTTTCCCCTTCTTTATAGCCTCGGACTGGACATCCCAAAGGATATTCGTTTGCAAAACGTTCTGTGCTGACATTCAGTGCAATTCCCTGCATCGTAAGCTGAGTATCTTTATCGCTATCATACCTCACAGGCTTACCGGTGCATTGAGAAATAAATCCGCCTGTAATTTTATCTGCTGTCCAATTATCTACTTCTAACAGCTTCCTAGCTTTAAGCTCATCGATGGTAGGCGCTATATATTCACGCTTCGCCTGATTTTCCAAAAGTGTATCAATACTATTCAAAATATCCTCACATACTGTGTTTGGATACGCTTGAAATGCTTCACCGTTTAACCAGCAAGTTTGCGTTGTTCGGTTATAATCAATAGTTTGATAATTTACTTTTTTCTCATAGTCAGTAAGAAAATTTTCTTTTGTTTCTTGATATGTTTTACCACTAGATTGCACAAGAACTTGACTTTCGTTATAAATAATTAAATCTTGCATATTTTTACCCCTTTATGAAGTTCTTTTCCATTTTATGGTTACTAAATATGGCGGCATATTGTTATGAGCTGCATCGCCGCCTGTATTCTGGATTTCTATCTTATGCGAATGTCCACCAGCGTTATTTGTATTTCCCTCACTTGCGACTAAATTACCGCCATCACTAGTCCAATCGCTTCCAGCCTGCCAATTAACATTACGTTTAGCTACACCGGAGTGGATATGTTCACCATCATTGCTTGCAGTTGCAGTATGCCAATGTGCTGGTATTTGATCAATAGTTAGTGTCACTGTAGCAGCACCGCCAGTATCACCAATCGTATATTTATCTCCTGCAGATAAAGTAAATACATCTTTTATTTGTTCCCAAGTTTGCCATGAATAAAGATCGTTAGGATTAATATTAGACGCATATTCTACTATTTGCCCCACAGGATATATCGAATTAACTATTTCTTTAATGGGAACTTGCGCTTCTATAGCCTCTTTCGTCTTTAACGGCGTCATCGCTTTGTTATCAACTACACCAGCGATAGCTTCATCTGTTGTTGCTATACCAGTAATACCAGCTAAACCTTCTAAGCTATCAGCAATATCCTGCGCTCTGTCTGCCTGCTCTGTAGCTGTAGTTGCTGAAGATGCTGCTGATTTAGCACTGCTTTCTGCACTTGTCTTACTCGCAGAAGCTGAATTTGCTGATGCTGCGGCTAACGTTTTAGATTCTAATGCAGATTCAGCACTACTAGAAGCCGCACTAGCGGAATCTGAAGCACTTTTTTTACTATTTTCTGCAGCAGTTTCAGCAGCCTTAGCATTTTCTTCACTTTTTGCAGATTTGGTTTCACTAGCTTTCGCATTATTCTCACTTGTTAATGCTGCATTTTTACTTGCTAATGCTGCATCAGCACTGCTAGAAGCTGATTCTGCCGAAGCCTGGGCTGTTTCCGCACTGGCAGCAGCAGACGACTGTGATGCAGCCGCAGCATTTTTACTTGCTAATGCTGATTCAGCAGAAGAAACAGCTACACTTTTTGCGTTTTCTGCGGCATCCACTTTTTCATCAAGTAACGTTTGAACGTTATTGACAGCATCTTCTGCCGCAGTAGCCGCAGCTTCAACAGCGGTATTTTTAGCAGCAACAGCTTCGTCCTTTATTTCCGTAGTCTCATTTACTGCAGCATCTTTTATAGCGGTCAGCTCTTCGATTGCAGTATTTTTAATATTTGTTGTTTCGTTAACGGCGCTCTCTTTGACCTGTTTCGTTTGCTCTAATACATCTTTAGCTAAAGGTAACACCCTCGCCGGGTCCTCCGTCAGCACAAGCCCATCACCAGCATCATTGATTCTAAAACTCATTCCAGCCTTTACAGGAAAAGTATTATTAAAATTATTTACATCAACACCAGCAGATAATGTTCTATTCAATTTTTCATTTAATTGCTGACATATAAAAGTTAGATCGTCAAAAGACAATTCAATATTCTCTGCAAAAAACGGACCTTGATTAACCAGGTTCATTAGCTGATACAATGGCAGCTCACGATAAATAGTTATTTTATGTCCATCAGGCAGCGGATCGCCATTAGCTGGATAAGTAACTGTTTTAGCTCCAAGATCAACAGAAAAATTCTCCGTTTCTACGGCAACGCTATCATCACCTGTAATATATACTTTTATATATTCAGGATGATCCGTCATCTGAAATGTTATTGGGAATTTCGTTGTCGCTCCATTACCAACATAAATATCTTTAACTGTCGTATTCTGTACAGTCATATGCTCACCCCCTATATTTTTGCTGAGGCCGGAGCATCTTTAACTACAGTAGCATTTAGCATACTGGCTATAGTTGATGCTATCTTTAACTTCTCGTCCAAAGATGCAGCCTTCTTCTGCTCCTCCAACAGTAAATTTATTTGGTCTTGTATGATAGCCTCTTTATCCATAATTTCACTCCTGTTCTATGTACCGGTGTTCATCAAACCAACGAACTTTTACGCCGGTTGCCTGCAAATCCAAGATATGTTTTCAACGGCTTTAATTACATCAGAATGACGTTTCCCAAAATGCTCCGCCACCTGCCGACTAGAAACAACTACCTGCCTGTCAATGATTTGCACTAAATTTTCCATAAGCCTCTCCTTCCAAATAAAAAAGCGCCTACCGAAGTAAGCGCTTTCTATTAAGTTCTAACTAACTTTATGATACTATTTTAACTCATTTTTATAGTGGTTTTGTCGGATACATTTTTAATTTTTTTACATCGCCTCTGCTCTCATATCCAATAACCTTACATTACTATTTTAACTCTTGTTAAAGGGCATTTTGTCGGAAACTTTTTAAAATTTATTTCCTAACATCAGACCAAGCTTATACCCCTGATCATAACAACGCCGGCTGGACTTATCCATAAACCGAACTACCTTCGACGACGATTCACGTTCTTTCTTTATCTCATATGCTATGGCTGCTACTTCTTCAAGCTGCGCCGGAGACAATTTGTTCAACAGCTCCCTAAATGATTTCCGCACTTTATTCATTATTTACACCGCCTTTGATTTGTTCTTTTACTTCTTTTCTATCAGCGGTGGAGATCTCGCTTTTTGTCTCTGTCATTTTATCACTATCTTCATTTATATATTTTCTTGCAAATTCTTCTTGAGATGTGTTTCTTACAACTTCGACAAATTTCTCCAATGCCCTTTTTTCTTCGTCAGGACACGACGACCTGTTTCCGTTCATGGTATATCCTCCTTGATATACCAGCCGAAAACTGCTATACTATTGTTATCAGCTTCGGCTGGTGCTTGAAACACTCGCGTATCTTTCCACGGAGAGCGGGTGTTTCTTATTTTATATTACGCTCCTACTTTTTTATTATCAATAATACTTTGTATTACTGGAATTACCTTCCTATAATATCTAAATGTTTCTACCTGTTTTTGACAATGACGTGATTTGTCATAAAAATATTTACCATATTCGGCAGTTTTTAAATTATGCTGATTCGCAATCCTGCCAACCATATTACCACTGATTCCAAGTTCTCTGCCGACCTCATCAGCAGATAAAGTATTTTCGTTTATAGACTGCATTGGTAGTAATGGTACGCCGCTCAAAACCTCTGCTGCTTTCTGCTGGCAGATATGTTTGTATTCTAGCAGATCAGTCATTTGAGCAACTTTAAGGAATGTCGATGCAACTCTTGCACGACTGTTATTTAAGCGAGCTTCTACTTCTCTAGCTTTTATATCCTGATTTACAGAATACGACCCAGTTTTGCGAATAGAAGGAATTACCTCAGCAACTACCCATTCCTGAAAAGCTTCAGCAGCTGGCAATTTTGAACGAAGGACTAATGAGTATAATCCAGCTTCGTCGATAATTATTATTTGCTGCCTACCTCCGGGGGTGTCCATTTCAGACACCCCTTTATGAGTATCCTTTACATGTTCCCTAATTGCTTTAGCTGGTTGGCTATACCCCAACGCCTCTGCAACATCTTTACCTACAAACCAAGGCTCATTATTTCTTTCAATTACTCTAACTTTACCAAAAGCTTTGTTTTCAAAAATCTTCAGTTCATTTTTCATAAAAATATGCCTCCCATTTTATCTAGTCATCATATTTCCCAAACGGAAGCCAATTTCATAATTATCATATGAAGTTAATTTTACATCGCTAATTACACGAATATTACTGAATATCTGTAACCCCAGCTCATTAAGAGTATTCGCAAAACAACGAGATTTTTCAGAAGTATTACAACGGTTATATAAATTTAATACCTCATGCAAAGCAATCAACTTACCTTCTAAATCCTTTATCTTCTTCTGTAGCTCTATATTCATAGGCGCATTAACAAGCATAGGTCTTTGTGGCTCACACGACGATTTCACCGGGAACAATTCAGCAGGTGTAAATTTTCGATTTCTCGCTTCGTATATCTTTCTAACTCCACTTTCGGTAAGTACTATTAAGGCAGCGATTGTAGACTTGATTTTATTCTCTCTGCGGTACTCGAATAAGTCATGTCCACGCAAGAAGTAAAAATCTACATTCTCTGTCATAAACCACGGTCTACGAATATAATTTTGAATCGACGACGCATCAACATTTAAAATCATAGCTACGTCTAACTTAGTTAACACCGGTACGCCTTTCCAATATTTTACCGTAGGCTTATAAGGTTCTTCAATAAGTGTTTGCTGCAAAGGCTTCTTGCTTAGCTGCGCTTCCATTTCGTGAAAACGGTTGATATAAGATGCGGTAAACGATGATCCTTTGCGACCGGTTTGCTTATGAGCTAAAAACTCACAGCCTTTCTTGGTTATTTGATAGATTCTCAACCTACGACCAACCTTATCTTTATAGGTCGATTCTTGGAAAAATTCATTGAAACCAATTTTGGATTCAATGAAATACTTTGTGTAAGTATCAATATCTCTCAACAAGTGAGCGTGATTCTTGCCTAGCATAATTGCTACTTCACGACTATCTAAGGTTAAACTTTTGATGTTATTCATATATCCTTGCTCCTATTCATTCCCACAGGAGTATGATATAATAAATTTATCAACTCTTGTGGTTGGTATTGAAACAGTCCCTTTGTGCTTGGTCGTGCTGGGGGCTGTTTCTTATTTTTTTTCTGAACCCAAAACTATTTCAATCCCTTTACGAATGACTTCAACTCTTGTTTGATTATGCGTTTTTGCATATTCTAATAGTCTGTCATTCATTTCAGATGTTATTCTTACTGTAACATCAATATTCTTAGGATTATCTAGTTTTGGCCTTCCTATCCTAGGGCTCACATCATTTCACCTCACTTTATGAACCTCGCTAATTAAATTATAATTTTTGAGTTTCAAAAAGTCAAGTGTTATTTTCAATAATTTATAAATGTGATATAATTGTGAAAAAGGAGTTACCTAAAATGATTATAATACTTTTAATAATTATTGCCTTCTTACTATGGAAAATATCTAATAAAGGAAATTCCACAAAAGATAATAAAGTGTTTTATTATCCATATGCTAGACACACCCCCGTACGAGATTATATTACTGCTAGATTAAAACTTGCCTTTGAAAATTTAAATATATTAGATGGATATTATTCATTTTATGTACAAGCACTTTTAGGATTTGCACACACTCCATATGAAACCACTTTTTCCAATTCAGTTAATATTCGTTACAAAGAAGCAATGGAAAATGATATGCTTTTTTTATATGTATTACCATATTATCATTCTTTGATGTATGCATATGGATTTATTCATAATTTTATGAAACTTGAACATACCATGTTAACCGTATCTAGCAAAGAATTTTTAAACGATTACTGTAATGCAACTGGTTCTGACAAAAAAGCAGTAGAAGAATATTTAGATGCAAAGTACAGAGAATATTCTGATGTGCTAAATAATAACTGTGATTCTGATTTAGTAACAATAGAAGAATTAGAATCTTTATTCGCAAATAAATTAACATCTGATATAATGAATTTATATTTAAATGTTAATGATAAAAATTTTGAATTGCATTTAAGAGCATACATTTCGATCTTTAACGCTCAACATATGCCGAAAGCTTATAAACTAACTCACGAATTTTATCAAACAGCTATCCTAAAAAAATATAAAAATTAACATAATTTCTAAAATAGAATAGAAAGGAAATATATTGTGATATTTATTTTCGGAATTATATATATTATCTTTTCATTTGCATTATTAACCGCAATACATCCTAAATACACTTTATTTAAATTAATCCTATTGTTGGTTTTACCAATTTTATCTCTTCAATGGTTCCCATTTGGTTACGGATTAATAGTCTTTGCTTTATGTTTTTCAAAATTATTTGGTTATGATCCCCAACAACCTAAATATAATCAAAGTTTTTTTGTGCTTAAGCATGGCTATCTAGCCGATAATATTGGTTTCATAATTATGGCTATAGGGATAATTATGCTAATTATTGACTTCTTTTAAAATATTTAATTAATAATGCCCCCAATAATTCCTATTTATTAGGTATTAATTGGGGGCATTCATTTTATCGTTCTTTTTTGGGTCTGCGTCTATAAATATCTCCCCACTGAGGTTCCATATCATTTACAACAATATCATAAGCATTAAAAAATAACTTGTTAAACTGTGCGGGTACACCAGCAACAAGGCCACCAAGATTAGCTAAAGGTTCGACAGCTTCTTCTGGTTCGGCCTTTCCTTGAATCACTTTGCCTAATTTTGCACCAGTACGAAACATTTGGTCAAAACTCCCTTGCACAGCAGTCATCCTATAACCATATGTTCGCATTCCTACCATATAACTAACAAGAGCATTAGCAACTTGTCCAGCAGGTCCTAACAAACTCATAGGATATTGCAAAAGTTCTTTACTATATTTTACCCATTCGTCATCATCTTCCTCAAAAGGAGGCTCTAATGCAAAAGCTAAATTCAGCAGGCAAAACATAAAATACTTAGCTGCAGCAAAAGCAACTATTCGCTTAGATGCTTCAGCTTTTCTGCCGGCACTCCACTCACGGCCAAAAATTCCAAACTCTCTTTGCCACTGATTGAACTGCGTATTAAAAAAGCCCTGGAATGTTGTAAATAATTTCATAAGTGCGCTGCCACGCTGAATAGGCGCAACGTCTGTAATACGGCTACTGCCAAGCGTACGCCTAATAACAGTATCCGCAAACAACACGGCATCCTGCTCACTGGCGCCTGCATTGATTTTCTTTTGATATGCTTGAAGCCAAACCGGAATAGCGGAAATATTATCTGTTGCGACCAAAACATTTGTACCAAATTCCACTGTAATTTTTTCAACTGGATTTAGCTTTCTACCTTCATCTTTGATATCACGCATTGAAATATCGGGAACTGTAGAGCGTTCTTTCATAAAAGGTGATTTAGAATAGACAAGATCTCTAGTAGCTTTCCAGCCTTGTCCATTTTGCATATTCAAAAACAAATTTCCATAAGCAGCCATTACGTCCTTATAACCAAAGCCTTCAACAACATTGCCATATAACAATGGATTGCCTAAGTTTTGAACAGCAGTTTTGAAGTTAAGCATTATTGCTACATTGACTGTCTTTTGGCGAATCCAACTTAAACAATCACCCGCATCTCTTTCGCTTATAGAACTATAGCCTCCACTACCATAAGGTTGAGCCGTTTTCTTTAAGAATTCTTCAAATGCTTCAAAATTAGCAATACCTAATTTTTCTTTCAGCAAAGAGTACATTTCAGGATCGTTCATTATTTTACGGAAGCTTGTCGTCAACTCTCTATAACAGAGATCGTGTATATTATCCATAACAGCAGAATATTCGGCGCCTTTTCTTAAATCTAACGGATATACACTTTTATCGCGAGTTTTAGTTCCGCCAGTATTAGTATGCAAAGTTCTAATACTGTTTACCGAACGTTTATCGTTTGTTGCCGGTACAGCATCCAATGCCGCAGGATGACTGCCGCTATCAGAATATCTGACCAAAGGAACATATCCACCACGAAAAACAACTTTGGCACCATTGCGTAAAGTAAGTTCCGCAGGTAATGCATCAACACGTTTCGGAGAAAATCCGGTCATTCGTTTTACCATATCAGACGTTTCGTCCCAATGAGCATTGCAGGCATCAACAACCTTTTGCGCATAATTGATATCCGCTTCTGTTAAAACATTACCTAAAAATTCAAGCAAATTGCTTCTAGTTAGTTCAACATCACCTTCAACCCATAAATCAGAACCTCTAAAGAATTCTGTATATGTGCTTTTTTCTCTTACAGAACATAATTTATATGAGCTACTTTCTGTGCCCAAATACAAAAGCATTTTTATAAGATTATGTTTTGACACATTAGCGTTAAGTGCTTCGTAATAAATTTCTTTATCTGCTGCTTCCACAGCTTTTTTATCAGGCAGCCATTTTTTAGTAGCATCATCAATACGTTCCTTAAATTCCATTGTATATACAGCTTTTTTATTAGCTGCAATTTGTGCGCTTTCACCAAAGTGCTTACTGAAAAATCCATATTTCCAGCCGTCCATACGTTCAAAGAAATTGTCAGTATTAGTAAGACTTCGTAAAAGCCTTTGCTGTGGTTTGACATTTTCTTTAGAATTAATACCAGACTGCCATTTAGTTTTCAATTTTAACAGATTTTCAATCGCCTGATCTTTGAACTCTTTATAATCTAATGCCTTTCCATACCAGGTTATATATTTTTCCTGTTTAGAAATTGCTTTAATATTTTTTAATGCATTTATTACATCTTCAAAGCGGTCAAAAGTCAACGTTTGCATCGGAGAAATAAAAGTTCTATTTTCATCAAGCAACCAATCAGCAATGGAAACATTATCATATTCATTCTGCATTGCTGCAGCATATTCAGCTAATGATTGTGTTCTAAATTCCGGATTATACTCTTTATGATTCAACCCCATCCGTTCCATAAGTGCCGCAGCTTGCACAAAATGTTTTTCATCTACCCATGTATCCTTTTTAGCTTTCATCTGCCGCTTAAGATATTTTTTGTATTGTTCGATTTTTGCACGCATATTAAGGCTTTCCTGAACCATAGCGTGATTAAGTGCTTGTAATCTTTTATATTTTAGCGCTGAATCATAATCATTCTTTTTGGCGGCATCAATCGCTTTAGCAGCAGCACGACGTTCTGCTGATATATACTTACTGGTACGAACAGCATCAGCAACTACCATATTACTCAGCTCAGTTTTAGCAGCTAATTTTGCCTGCTGACGACGTGCTCTAGCCAGTGCTAATGCTTGTTCTGCACTACGCTGTTGAGCCAGAATCCCAGCTGCAGCATCCTCTATAATTTGCTGTTCCACACCAATTACCAGCCCGCTATCATCATTATAAAATGCTTCTCGTGCAGCTTGTTCTGCTAATCTGCGTTCTTTATAAATATCCGGGAATTTAGCCTGTACCATCTCATCCGCATATAAAGTAATAGCCTGTTGTAATGCCGGCTCACTTAATAATTTTGATGAAAGTTCATCTCCAGAAGTAAACCCACTAGCTTCAGATATCATATCAAATTTAACAATATCCAATTCTTCTTTTTCACTGAGCGGTTTTGATTCTATATCCATAGCTCTAGATAAAAGTTTTCTATAATATTCTGCAACAGCTTTACCTGTTTTATATTTTGGGAAATCTTCTAATAACATATTTTCTGCTGCATAAATTGGCTGTTGTTCCAACTCTTGACGTATCGCAGGTAATATTTCTGCTCGATATTCTTCAATTTGCATCTTACGTTGATCAGTAAAATTTTCAAGGCTCTGCTTTGTCAGAAGGTTTACTGCTTTGTCATGCGCTTTAACTATAACATTCTGCAGTCTGCGTTTTGAAGCATCCGAAAGGTTATCTGTAATTACCGAAGGCAGCTTAGCAAAATATCCGTCAACACGCTCCATAATATTAATATCTTCTTGGCTGGCAAGCATCCTATCAAATACTTCTTGCACTTCCTGTGTTATAGGAACAGCATATTCATTTGTAGAAATAAAGTCTTTAATTGTTTTATAGGTTTCAAGTAACCACTTTTGAAACCTAGATAAAGGCCCCTGCATTTCTTTAGATGGAGATTTTCCAAGCATAATGTATTGCTCTGCAGCAGTTGCCCAGCGCTCATGAGCAGCAGTTTTACGTTTCTGCTGTTCTTCTGTTAATTCTTCAAACGGTTTATTTAACTGATTCCATTCCAATTCAGTCAATTCAGCATAATCAAGCATAGTCTGACGGTCTTTTTTCATCTGCTCTGTAGCATTAGGGAGTGCCCCTTCACGCATGAGGTTCTCAATAAAATAATGGCCGACAGCTTCATGAATAACAGTACTCATATCAGCACCTTCAAACAGGCTGATAATTGCTTTTCCTTCTTCGTCCCAGGTGATAGCGCCTTTAGTTTTCCCTTCGGCTTGGTAGTATCCCTGCATTTCTTCTCGTCTCTTGCGGAGTGCATTTTCATCTGGTATACTATTATTAAGAAAACCGTCAAGGTCGGTGCCTTTGATAGCGGAATCGCTGCTATCAGACTGTAACCACTTGGCGGTTTTTTCTTTATTTACATATGCAACTCTGCCTTTTTTGATATTATGCTCAATAAACCAATTATAATTTGTGCCATTAGCACCGCCTTTACCATAAGCGCTGTTAATGGCATTTACTTTATAACGGTCACGGCTTACATCAAGATCAAGTGGAACAATGATAGTAGAGCCTTGCGCATCTTTCAAATCCAGCACTACCACCTTCCGCCCTGAATAAGAATCTAATACCATTATAGGATCAGCAAATGCCCGTGGTAATTGTTTCAAAAGGTCCGGTGTCATACCATCAAAGTGTTTTTCAAAAATATGGTTGATCCTGCCACCGTCAATAGTTACAGGCAAAATTTTACCGCCTGCAAGGTTTATCGCAAGCGGCGTAGTCATTACCTTATATGGTTTCGTTTCGTTCAACGTACCGGCTTTATATTCATCTACGATACCAGAAAAGTTATTTTCATCCTCAAGCAATTTTTCGTTAGCACTTTTAGTTTGCATATACCGGCCATTAGGAGTGCTGACAACTCGTTTGAAGCTTACAGGTTTATCCCTGAAATACTGCATAGGGTCATCAGGATTAGCAATATTAGCACGACTGCTTAATAAAGCTACCGTATCTAATGCTTCCTGTTTAGTTGCTCCTGCACTTAATAATTCTTGAATACGCGTATCTTTCCATACTCTAAATTCTTCATCATTAATATCTAAACGCTGATATTCCTTTTGCAATTCTTTTTGCATTTTTTCCTTACTTATAGAATATCCATTATCTTCAAAAATAATGCTATCTTTAACAGCAGAATAAAAATCGGGCTTCTGTGCAGCCATTACTTCAAAATTTCCCTGCATAATGTCAATATCAAGGCCTTCTTGAGCAGCACGTTCGATATTATTAGCTTCAACGCCCAAAGATGCCGCTATTTCATCAATATTCTGAGTTTGAGCGTACTGATATAAGGCTTCGGCATCTATAGATATTTTACTTCCCTGCAAATTAGAATTGATAACACTAGCAGCATAAGCAGATTCCGCTCCGCTTTTTTTTACATTATCTATTCTTTCTTCAAGTGTATTAAGCTGTTCTTTATGAACATTACGATCTAGTGCTACTCTAATAGTAGACGCGCCGCCACCTAAAATACCACCAATTAATCCAGCATACAAAGCATTTTTCGTATATGTCCCAACATTCTTATCAAATTCTGCGGCTAATTCCTGAATACTTTTACCTTCATTTTTAGCGATCATATTCGTAATTTCTTCCGGATACTGTTGAATACCTTCAGTAAAAGCTTCCGTTAATGCGCTTTCACCTATTTGTTTTAATTTTTTACCTAATGTGCTTCCCGCCGGAACTCTTTTTAGCAGTTTCCCCAAAGATAATCTTTCTAAAGGAGTTTGTAGTATTGCATTTGCAATACTTGCCTGAGCCGCTCTCTTAGTGTCGACACCTTCTTCTTTTAGATCCAAGTATTGATTTCCTGCAATCTGAGCGCCTATTAACGCTGTACTAGCAACGCCACCTGTAAAAACCGTTGCAAGCACATTGGTAGCAAGTTGCCCGGCTCCCTGTACTAAGTCTAATCTAAATTGTTCTGCAACAGTATCTCCTTTTACATTAAATGGCTGCAGATGTTCAGACTTTAAGGCTTCGTCAATGATTGCTACTCCCTCTGTCATTGGCTGATAATTAGGTTCTCGTTCTCTTCTTGTGGCAATATTATAATCTCTGGCCATTGCTAAAGTGCCTAAAACACTGCGTTCTAATAAATTGATAGACCCATTGTATAAAGCCTTTAAATCTTTCCATTCTCTATCTTTCACATACTGTTGGTCAAGAAAGTCAAAATGCCTCTGTTCTATAGAGAGTTTTTTAGGTTCGTGAAGAGCATTATAAGTCAAAGGATTATATCTTGATTCAAACTCAGACTGTAACATTCTCATTTTTTCAGGATCCATATTTATCACCTCGTTATTGTATATAACCTTGCTGCATTCATAATTTCTGTTGTACCATTAGACAATCTTACAGAATATAAATCTTCATACAACGCATTACCGATTTTGTTAATTTTAGTAACACTTTCTATTCCACTACGTTTATAATCAGCCAAACTTAATTCAACCGTTTCATTCCTATTTAAAAAAGTGCCCCTAGTTTCCATATATCCTACTGGCTGCTTAGTTATAAATTCTTTGCCTTTTTCAATTACTTGATATAATGGCGGAGTAACTCCTGTTTTTTGTTCCTCACTTATAATCCACTCTTGCAATAAAGCTTTCGCACCTATCCAAGCTGCTTCTTTTGCAGGATTTTCCTCAATATCGCCAACAATTTGATATTTTATATCATTGTTCCAATCATAAGCAAACTCCCCTTTTCCTTCTTTATATTTATCATATGTTTTGTTAGCCTCATAAATTTGATCAGCATTTAATCCTTGTTCTTTTGCAAATTCAAGATACTCCTCACGTGTAGCAAATGCACCATCACCTAGCATATCATTTACTCTTTTTACTGTTGTAGATGATGCTTTATTACTACCTTTTTTACCATTAGCACCGTAAAAATAATCTGCTGCAGATATCATTTTCTTGCCAGTTTCAATATCTAAACCAGCAGTAGATTTAATCCAATCAATTGCCGCTTCATAAGAGACCCCTTGTTGCTGCATCCCATAAATATCACCAACAATCTTTCTATATAAAAGATCATTATACTTCTTCTGACGTTCCTCTTGATCTTTAATTATATTTTTATATATTTTGGAAACTGTTTGACCCTCTTCAAAACTCATTTTAGGGCTTTCTGTACCCATTCTGCCTAATATACTATCTGCATATTCATTAATGGATGGTTCATCACCATTGCCTTGTTTCCTATTCAAAGCCTCCTCGCTGTAGCTTAAAGCACCTTCTCCAGCATACCAAGCAATAGCAGCACCTCTCGGCCCATATTTATCCCAATACTGCTTTAATTTAAATCTAGCTACCTTCTCTTGATTTTCAGGCGTCATTTTAGCATTATCTTGCAATCCCGCCTCTTTACTCCAAGCAGGCCAATTTTCAGGCATTATTTGATATTTACCACTTGCACCTGTACGTACATTTACAGCATCATAATTCCCGCCACTTTCTTGACCGGATATAGCATTCACAAAACTATCAAAACTAGATGTTCCGTTCTTCATACTTTCTAGCGCAACCATCGCAGCATCGCTATCATTTCCATATTGTTGATAAAGTTGCTGAGCTATTTTATAACTATTTTCGAGTTGCTCTTTCTGATTAATTATATAATTGAAAGAATTACGCTGATCAGGTGTCAAAACATCATTAAAATATCGCACAAGCCTTTTGCTTTCTGTGTAGTCCTGGTTAACTATAGCCTGTTTAATTACCGCTGTACCAAGTCTACCAAGCGCTTTGTTAGTTTCCAATTCAACACGTTCTTCACCATATGTTCCAAATATATCTTCAACACTAAAGATTGTTTTGTTAACAGCATCTTTCAAAGCTTGAGGATCATTTGGATTTTGCATTAGCGTTGTCGTAATCTGATTTTGATTGTTTTCATAAGTAGTATTCTGCCAGGCTTCAAACTGCTGCGCTCTGTATTGCCCCAAAACTCTGCGATTAGCATTATCAGTTTGCTGGGTGCTGTAATCAAATAACATAGCACCTTTGCCGTACTTTACGCTTTGAGGACTTTGAGCCATAAGCTCGCTGCGTATCTTTCTTTCGCCAGCTTCATACTCACCGACAATGTCAAGAGCGCCTTTTTCTTTTTTCTGCATCAACTGCATTCTTAGATCGTTAGTACGTTTTACATACTCATTATTAGCCTGCAGAACATCGGTTCTTATGATCTGCTCTCTTACATGCTCAACACCGGCCTGAATAATTCTACCGGTCTGAGATGATTCTCTTGCAACAGCCTGCTGCCCACTGTTATCATAACGGACATTAGATACTTTACTTGCCGGCGCTCCTAACTGCGCACCTACTTGGAAAATGTCGATTGCCATATTCTAGCCTCCTTTTGGGTATAGAAAAAGCGCTTTAACAAATTGTTAAGCGCTTAAAGGTGTGTTATAATGATGTCCGAGATAGTTTGATAGTCGGATTCTCTCCCTGTCAAGGGAGGTGATAGCATGACTGTATACGAAGCATTATCTTTGATGGTAACCTTTGGTACACTCGTTGCTATCATTTTGTCTAAAAGTAAATAATTTTACTTATATAAGACAAAAGACCCACTAACGGTGTAGTCGGCCTTTTCTTCAAGTTTTAACTTATTCAGGAGAGAGCTGACACGCCAATATCAAGCTATCTCTTTTTGTTTATTATATAATACATTTCGTACTAATGCAACACTCTCTTCCCACTCTCTTGGTACTCTTTTCTTAAATCCAGTTATAACCTGTGCTTGTACCATAAGTAGTTTTCCACTTACTAGAATCATAACCGCCTAAAGATATATTACCACTATTACCCCATCCATACCCGTCACTTCCTTTTCCATACGAGGAAACACCTTGCTTTCCTGCGCTCTTAGGACTGTATAAACTACCTGCAAGGGATAACCCACTCATAAGCATATTATTCATAAGTGCACGCTTACCGGCTTTACGGTAATTGCGTGCATTTTGATTATAGATATCACGTTGATTAACAAGGTCAGTAGACTGCTGAAAAATATTCTCAACGCCTTGCCTTGAATTATAGCGTTCGATAGCAAGCTCTGTTTCCATATTATACGCACTGTCAGCTAAAGCGTTTGCCGCACTGCCTGAAGCTGTTATACCGGAAGCACCTATATTAGCCCTCTGCTGGCTTAACATAGCGTTCATACGACGGCGTTTGTTTTCTTCGTTGATAGTATTTGACTTAGACTGTTCTTCAGCCTGTGCCTGCAGTTTATCTGCGTTCTGATTCGCTATCTGAGCATTTACCTCTGCCTGTTGAGCGGCAGCGTTATATTGCTGCTGCTGCGCTCTGCCCGAAATAAAGCCACCCAAAAGAGTGGCGCCTATTGTTGCCGCTACGCCCATTATTCATCATCCTTTCTAAACTCAAAAAAGTGATGCGGCAGATTATAAACTCCATGCGGCGCTGGTTCATGTATTTCTGCGCCAAGCCATTTAAGCCAACGCATTATATTATCATTTCCAACATTGACCCAGTTATATAACCTGTCGTATCTCTTTAAAAGCCCTCTTACAGCCTTTGTAGTCTGCCTTCCGACAAATACCTTATGGTTCTCCGTTTCCTTCGTCATAAGCAGCCATACGCGACCCTCGTCGCTCATTATCGAAGCTTTTCTCACTCCATATACAGCAGCGGGTACGCCGTTGATATGCAGGCAGCCGATTTCATCACTGTGCTTCAATCCATCTAAAATATCATCAAGAGCGTTAGGACCAATAGCACAAAATAGTTCACGGTAATTATCTGTCTTAAGATTAGCCGCTATATACTCAGCATCTGCCCTTGTGGGCTTTACAAATTCATACTTTGCCATAATACACCTTATCCTTCTATTTCCGGAATCAAAGATAATACAGTCATCGGCAGCGGATCAGGCTGTTTAATTATTATCTGCTGAGTTTCATCATAAGTAGCAGACTTGATCGTTACTTTAAACTTACCTGTTTGCAAACCAATCGGTTCCCCATAGGCTTCATTACTGCGCCATTTAAATTCATCTAACTCATTCTCCTTCATTCCAAATAATCCACCACGGCTATCTTTAAGTAATAATGTAACTGCAGCAATTCGTTTCTTCCGACTTAAATATGTGCCATCTTGAGCTGTAAAATCTATAGGCAGTGTTTTTATTTCCGCATCTATAGGTAGCCCTACATGGACCTTCTTGTATTTATTTCCAAGAAGAACCTTACCGTTTTCTACAGTTTGCTGAGGAAGTACGTTTCCATCAGCCAATATAGCCACAGTATACCCTTCTAAATGTTCAAGCCCTGATATTTCATCGGTCGGCTCTCCTTCATAGGTTATACCACTGTCTACGAAAAACTGATCCTCTACATTAGTACTTTTATCACGGCTTTCCATTATTTCCACATAATACTGCCCGCCACGCTCAATTACTGCATATAACTTATCTTCTGTTGACCCTCCGATATTACATACACTAACAAACTTCCCGCCTGCCGTGGTATGCTGGTGCCATGCGTAGATATCCTGTTCCTTTATGTAGGTAAGCCCTAACAGCAAACCATCATCACGCACACACCAAACAATACTGTTAGGTATCTGCTGATAGGTCATAGATATTATTTTATGCCCTTCAAACAAGTGCGAAGCTAATAAATTTAAATCATCACCGGTATATTTATCAACATCATAGCTGTAAGCAAGGTCACGTATGATATTGCCCTGGTGCTGCACATAAATAATCCTGCTGCCGATAGTGACAGGATTAACATCTGACACACCCCTATATTCCTGCGGTTGACTTAAAACATTACTTCCTGTAATGGCTTTACCTCCGCCGCTTACTTTAAATTCTCCGCCGGCTGTTAACAGCAGCATTTCACCAAAAGCTATAATTGCCTTAATGCCATTCATTTGTCCACCGTTTAAAGTGGCCGTAATTCCATCATCATCGGCAGACGGTATGCTTGTTCCAAAGTTATAATAGTCTCCTGTTTTGCTTGTCCAGAATGTCTGCGGAAATCCTTTACTTCCCGCAAAGACTAACCTGTCTTCATAAAAGCCTGTTGCAGAAGGATACCCTTTTTCACCATTCCAAGCAGCAAAAGCAAAATCACGGGTTTCATCTGTAGAAGCCAACTGTTTTTTTACAGTCCCTTTCACTACTGTAGGGCTAACATATTCAGTAATCAATACATGCCCCGTATAATCTCCCCCGATGCTTTGAATGGTTATATAGCCTCTCTGCTTCTCATTTTCACCGCTCCAAACGTCTGTATTAAATTCAGTAGAAGTAACTCTGTAGTTAGCAATACTTTCAGACGTGTTCTCCTCAGTCAAGCTATAATTCTGGCTTCTGTTCCCGCTTTGTGTTCTTATGTTCACCCATTTTAAAGAAACAGGATCATATTTTTCCAAACTAAAATTACCATTCCAAAATCCGAAACTCTCTACATAGACATTAGATTTTGGCAATACACTAACCTGTAAATTTTCTCCATTATTACTTGGAATCCCCTTTTTGTAGTCTGTTTTTAAAAAATGAGTTAGGGCAAAAAGTTGTCCTTTATCACTTTCTGAAAAAATACTAGAGGTAGAAGTTACAGTTATATCTCCATAAACATCAGAAGCTTTTACTGTAGTATTATCACCAATAGGAAAACCATACTCAACTATAACCCACCCCGGCGAACCATTTTTACCATTTAAAGTTTCCCCTGTTCCTTTACTGCCTGTAACACCACCTGCTCCACCGTCTCCATAAGAAATACCATCAGTTCCATATACGACATCATGTGAATCATCACTGCCAGTTCTTCCTCCAAGTGCGCCGCTGCCGCCCCCGCCACCTCTAGCTTCAATCCCCAATACAGATGATGATTCACCATCAGTTCCAGGAGACGACCATGTTCCTTCATAACTAACAGTTCCTGTTCCACCCTTACCACCTGCACCCACTATAACTTCGTGCGATGTATTTGGAACCACCGAAACATCTTTTATAATCAAAGCACCTCTACCGCCTGTTCCTCCGCCTGCATTAGTCCCGCCTGTA
>OGUC01000661.1_pt1 | contig 18255 bp, 18 predicted proteins | sample 1573701 | NCBI WGS metagenome assembly OGUC01 (sample SAMEA2582017, study PRJEB24529) | metagenome | biome: Human gut stool | place: China | collected 2011
GATTTGAAGTGTTAAATCCTGAATTGGTTATTTGCCATTTAGATTCAAAAGCAACTATGCAGATAGACATTACAATCAACAAAGGTCGTGGATATGTTCCGGCTGACGAAAACCGTGAATTCTGCACCGATGTGAATGTAATTCCTATCGATTCTATTTACACTCCGATTCGTAATGTGAAATATGCGGTAGAAAACTATCGTGTAGAACAGAAGACTGACTATGAAAAGTTGGTGCTGGAAATTACGACGGACGGTTCCATTCACCCGAAGGAAGCACTGAAAGAAGCTGCAAAAATTTTGATTCACCACTTCATGCTGTTCTCTGATGAAAAGATTACTCTTGAAACATCAGATGCAGAAGGAAATGAAGAATTCGATGAAGAAGTATTGCACATGCGTCAGTTGCTGAAGACCAAATTGGTTGATATGGATTTGTCAGTTCGTGCCTTGAACTGTTTGAAGGCTGCCGATGTAGAAACATTGGGTGACTTGGTTCAGTTCAATAAGACCGACCTGCTGAAGTTCCGTAACTTCGGTAAGAAATCGCTCACTGAGCTTGATGATTTGCTCGAGAGTCTGAATCTTTCGTTTGGAACAGATATTTCTAAGTATAAATTAGACAAAGAATAAACAATGAGACATAATAAAAAATTCAACCATTTAGGTCGTACTGCTTCTCACAGAAATGCAATGCTGTCAAACATGGCATGTTCTTTGATCAAGCACAAAAGAATCACTACGACTGTTGCGAAGGCTAAAGCTTTGAAGAAGTTCGTTGAGCCGCTGATTACAAGATCTAAAGATGACACTACTAACTCACGTCGTGTTGTATTTAGCAATCTTCAGGACAAATATGCTGTAACTGAACTGTTCAAAGAAATCTCTGTAAAAGTTGCTGATCGTCCGGGTGGTTACACTCGTATTATCAAGACTGGTCACCGTTTGGGTGATAACGCAGAAATGTGTTTCATCGAATTGGTAGACTACAATGAGAACATGGCTAAGACAGCTGCTAAGAAAGCTACTCGTACTCGTCGTTCTAAAAAATCTGCTGCAACTGAAGCACCTGCTGCTGAAGCAACTGCAGAAGCTACTACAGAGGAAGCCCCTAAAGCTGAATAATTCTGTAAACGCTATATATAATAAAAGCCGGAGTTCATTTGAACTTCGGCTTTTTTCTTTGTGTATATCATGCTATATTTTTCTAAAACCTTTTATGGGAGGATATGAGAATCAGTCATGTTATTGAAAATATATTGAGTTTTTTCTCTTATTGCTATTAGTATCTAGTAATCATATTCGATAGACTGGTTTTCAGTATTTTTTCATCACTGTCCGATGAAACTTATTGAGTCATCAAGAACTTATTGATATACATGGAATTAAATGCCAGCTTTAATAAGTGAGATAATCCGTAAAAATGACACTGATAATTAATCTATTTAATATGTTTATCGGATACTAATAATTGTTTTTATACCTCTCTCTTCTTATGGAAATGATTGCATACCATATTGATATTACTAGTTATTTTTAGCTTGAATGGCTGGTTGGGCAGTAATATTTGATTTTATATTTGTACAAGCTCTAATTTGCTGTTTTTTTTCGCTTTGATTGCATTTTTACTGCGTTAAAGCTCTTTTGTATATCTTCATGGTATGATGAGCGTATAGGCTTTTACAATCATTCTTATTGTGGCATATATCTTTTTCTTGACTTATATTTTCAAGAGTATATTGTAACTGTGTCGTGAACGAAGGAATGTCTTTTTATTTGAGAAAAAGATAGCCAATTTTCCTTTTCACATCTTTCATACTCATTATTCGTCTTGTATCGTGATACCCATTTTCTTCATGAGGAAACATGCGTTCATATTTTGTGCCACACCTTCCCGTAATTTGTAAGAGAAGCTGAGCTCATTGTCTTTTATATCTGCTTCGAAACAGTAATTGCGTATTTTTTCCGGGAACTGATCTGCCAGTGTACCTAGTAAAAGATCGTGTGTAGCTATGATACCATTTGCCTGTAGATGCATGAACTGACGGATCAGATCGAGTGAACCTTTTTGTTTGTCCGCAGAGTTTGTCCCTTTTAGGATCTCATCTAAAATAATGAACAATTCTTTTCCTTCATTCAGTAAGTCGATGATACGCTTCAATCGCTTGAGCTCGGCAAAGAAATACGATTCATTATCAGTAAGGGAATCGGATGTGCGCAAGCTGGTAATGAGTTGTGCAGGATACAAGGTCAATTGCTTACAGCAAACAGGACAGCCGATACATGCCAGCAGATAGTTGACGCCAATCGTACGCAGGTATGTACTTTTTCCTGCCATGTTAGCTCCTGTTATAATTAAAAAGAACGGTCTGGATGGGATGACGGCATCATTTTTCACACATTGCTCCGCAGGCATCAGTGGATGTCCCATAGCCGTTGCCACAAACTGGAAAGGTTTGTCTGAAATAGAAGGATAAGTGTATTCCGGATGATTGTATGCAAAAGTACCCAGTGAACAAAGAGCATCCAGTTCGCCTACAGTTTCCAGCCATTTCATCAGATGGCGTCCGTAGCGTTCCTTCCATCGCTCGATACGGACAACCTGTCGTAGCTGAAAGAAAATACTTCCTTCCAATATCACATAAAGTAATTGATTATTGCGAAGATCCAGCCTGTCCAGTTCTTTGGAGAACTGCATCAGAGCTTCAGCTGGTGAATGTCCGTCGATATTAAGCCGGTCTATTAATTGTTGTAGCTTAGTTGCTTTCCATGTTTCCTGACGAGCTAATGTAATCAGTTTGGCATAACTGTTTAGTGTTTTCAGTTTTTCGCCGTATGCTTGCTGAACTAGTGTTGCTCTTTTGATAATAGCGAAGCTGATAATGACAAACAGCATAAATACCAGTCCGAACCAGCTCATTGAGCACATTCCTGTGAGTCCTCCTGCAAGCAATACGATGTTAATAAGAGGTACGCCCCATAATGCCAATTTTACCCATGTCGCTTGCAATAAATCTGAGGGACTTTCACTCCATCGGCGTATTTCTTCTTCGTCGGATATCTTTCCATGGTTTACTGTTCCCATTACCCGAAACTGTTCACGGAACTCATGCCTTTCGCTCATATCCCTTACAGCCTGTTGGCGGCGTTCTATTAATGCTTTTTCTGTTAAGTGCTTTTGCATCCAGCAGGCGATTGTTTCTTTTCCAATATGCGTACATGTACGGTTGATTGCTTGAAACAGCGAGCGGCGTCCGAATAAGTCGAGATCGAACGAGTAGGGGTGTTCCGGATTGGCAAATTCTTTTCCTTCATCAAAATCCGAGAAGTCACCTTCCAGTCCTTTCAGCTCCTCCTGGTTGATTTGCAATTGAGTTTCCAACCACTCTTTCCGTGCGAATAACCGGTTATGCAGTTTTATCAAGATCAGAAAAGGCAGAAACGTGCAACATGCTGCGCCGATCAGAACCCAGGTCCCGGCATGAAAGAAGATAATGACAGCCGCTATTCCTGCCAGAAAAAATGCGATACGCAGCAGACTGATATGCAGAATATGTTTTTTACTCGGATTAATTCTTTTGTCGTTTCGGTAATTCGTAAATTATACCAATCTTTGGGAGTTGTCATAAATAAAAAATGATGATTTGCGGACAAATGTAATGAAAGAGAGACTATTCTACAACCTTCAGATATTAAATACTCGAAAAATACAGTCTATATGCAATCATACACCGTGAGGTGCTTTAGATGTTGTAATAGCTAGCTGAAAATTAAAATATCATTTACTGTGAAGGGCTGAGATGACACAAGCAGAAACCAAGAAAGACAGAAAGCTAGGATATCGCTTACTATGAAGCCTGTAAGAGGTGAAATAACTATTGTGCAGCAAACTCTGGATATTTGCTTAATTTGTTGTACAAAACCTTCTGTAGTTTGTACGAATTTTAAAAAAACTTCATGATGTTTTCGGGAAAACTTCAGCTTGTTTTCTGACAATATTGGGCAAGAATCTCCATCACCTGTTTCTGGTGTGGAATAAACAAGGTTGAGAGAATTTATATATAAAAAATAGCAAGGATATTGAATGCTTACAAAAAAGTCGCTCCAGTAGACTTGGTGAGAATACTGAAGCGACCTCTTGGATTATTCATGTGGCTATCTGCCGAAAATCAAATACATTGCATAGCCTGTTCCAGATCGGCAATGATATCATCTACGTTTTCGATACCCACTGACAAACGTATCAGATCTGGAGCTACTCCAGCTTCTATCAGCTGTTCGTCAGTCAGCTGGCGGTGAGTATGACTTGCCGGATGAAGCACGCAGGTACGTGCGTCAGCAACGTGTGTCACGATACATGCCAGTTTCAGTTCATCCATGAACTTGATAGCATCTTCACGGCTGCCTTTCAATCCGAATGCAATAACACCGCATGAACCGTTTGGCATATATTTCTGAGCCAGTTCATAGTATTTGCTGCTCTTCAGTCCGCAGTAATTTACCCATTTTACCTTTGGATTAGCTTCCAGCCATTCGGCAACCTTCTGTGCATTTTCACAATGACGAGGTACGCGCAAATGCAGCGTTTCCAGTCCCAGATTCAGCAGGAAGGCATTTTCTGGTGATTGTATAGAACCGAGGTCACGCATCAGCTGTGCTGTTGCTTTAGTAATGTAAGCCATTTTGCCGAAAGCTTTGGTATAGGTCAGTCCGTGATAAGATTCATCCGGCTGAGTCAGTCCGGGGAATTTATCAGCATGTGCTTCCCAGTCGAAATTACCGCTGTCTACTACAGCTCCGCCTACACACGTTGCGTGTCCGTCCATGTATTTGGTAGTAGAGTGTGTTACGATATCGGCTCCCCATTCGAACGGACGGCAGTTGATAGGTGTGGCAAACGTATTGTCAACAATCAAAGGAACTCCGTGCTTGTGAGCGATACGTGCAAATTTTTCGATATCCAGAACATTAATGCTCGGATTTGAGATTGTTTCGCCAAACAAACATTTGGTGTTCGGGCGGAAAGCTTTTTCGATTTCTTCTTCCGGTGCATCGGCATCAACAAATGTACACTCTATGCCAAGTTTTTTCATTGTCACGGCGAAGAGGTTGAACGTACCTCCGTAGATCGTTGACGAGCAGACAAAATGGTCGCCTGCTTCACAGATATTGAATACTGCATAAAAATTGGCAGCCTGTCCTGACGAAGTAAGCATAGCAGCTACACCACCTTCCAGTGCAGCAATTTTAGCAGCAACGGCATCATTAGTCGGATTTTGCAGACGAGTATAGAAGTATCCGCTTTCTTCCAGGTCAAACAGTTTTGCCATCTGTTCGCTGGTGTCGTATTTAAATGTTGTACTTTGATAAATAGGCAGTACGCGGGGCTCTCCCTTTTTCGGAGTCCATCCTGCCTGTACACACAGGGTTTCCTTTTTGAATTTCTGTTCCATATTGTAAAGTTTAAATTTTCTTTTTAATTTCTACGACGGGCAAAAGTAAGAAATAATCTTCCTTTATTGTGCGTTTTCAGGAAAAAAGATTTATATTTGAGATTATATAAAAACAAATGATATGGAAGATGATATGAAATTCAGGCATACATTGCCGGTGCAGATTCGTTTCAGTGATGTCGATCAGTATGGTCATATGAATAACTCTTCGTACTTCTCTCTATACGATTTGGCGAAGACCTCGTATATGCGTGATGTGTTCGGAGATAAAGACTGGAAACACATAGGTATTGTGGTTGCCAATATCAATGCCGATTTTCTGGCTCCGGTTTTTTTCTCGGATGATTTGGTTATCCATACTTCGGTGATACATTTGGGACACAAGAGCTTTACATTGCTTCAGCGTGCGGTCAATAAAGCGAGTGGTGTCTTGAAATGCCAGTGCCGTACCATTATGGTAGGATATGATGTAGCCAGTAAGGAACCGGTAGAATTGCCGGCCGATTTTAAACGTGCTATTTGCGATTATGAAGGCAAAACACTCGAAGAGTTGTCACAACCGTTGAAATAATCTGTTTATTATTAATCAAGAAGAATCAGATAACAAGATATGAAAGTAGCGATTATCGGAGCCGGCAATATGGGCGGAGCTATTGCACGCGGGCTGGCACAGGGCCATTATGTAAAAGCTAGTGACATTATAGTAACCAATCCCAGCACACCCAAACTGGAAAAACTGAAGGCTGAGTTTCCTGAAATCCATACTTCTTCCAATAACAGGGATGCCGCTGATGCAGATGTAGTGATTGTTGCTGTCAAGCCGTGGAAAGTAGAAGAGGTGTTAAAACCTTTGCGTCTTCGTCAGCCACAGATACTGGTTTCGGTAGCGGCTGGACTGACATTCGAGGATCTGGCACATTTTGTTGATCCGGAAATGCCTATATTCCGCGTTATTCCGAATACAGCCATTGCCGAACGTGCCAGTATGACCTTGATTGCATGTCGCAATGCTACAGAGGAGCAGACTGAAGCCATGCTGGGAGTCTTTAATGAAATGGGACTTGCCATGCTGATAGAAGAAAAGCAGTTTGCCGCTGCTACATCGCTCGCTTCGTGTGGTATAGCGTATGTCATGAAGTATGTACAAGCTGCCATGCAGGCTGGTGTGGAAGCAGGATTGCGTCCGGCTGAAGCCAAGAAAATGGTGGCTCAGACATTGGATGGTGCTGCACGTCTGCTTCTGCGCGATGAACATACACATCCGGCGATTGAGATAGAAAAAGTGACAACACCGGGTGGAATAACTATCAAGGGAGTCAATTCACTGGAGCACGACGGATTTACTTCGGCTGTTATCAAAGCTTTTAAGGCAAGCATGTAATATCTCCATTCTCAATACTCAATATTATGAAAAATAACATTCTGATAACGATGGCTATCCTGATTCTTGTCGGTCTTGCTGTACAGGGAATTTTTGGAGTGGCAGCGGGGATATTGGTATCCTCCATCATCGGTATCATTTATGGTACTGTAAAAAAGAACAGGCAGTTTGTAAAGTGGTCGGTGACAGCTCTCGTCATCGACCTGATTTGCATCGTGCTGTTCTATGTAGGATTGGCAGGAGGAATGTAATATTTATTTTAGATTTTCAATGGTTTGACATAACCATTTGAGGAATAAACCTTTAGCGAGCTATTTGAGGAGTGGCGGTAACGACTTAGAAACTGTGCGATTTTCAGCGTTTTGCTATGTTTTGCTGTCAAATAACTCTTTTTGTTTGCAAATATAGTCAGTTTTGTTGAAACAAGGAAACGCTAGTTTACAATTCTGTTTCACCGATTTTATTTTCCGACTTACTGATTTCCTTAGCAAAAGTCTTGAAGTCCGTCACATCCTGCGGAACAAGAAAGAAGTATTTTTGCAATTCAGCATTTGCCTCTTCTCCATATCCGTACAAATGATACCTCTCTTTTGTTCTCACTTTATTTGTAGGGAGAATAAAGACTCCTTTTTGCGCTTTTAAACGATACAAATAGGTAATCATCTGATTAACATCATCCCTCGTATTTATATTTCTTTTATATTTTGCATCGGCAATTACAGAACCTTTCTCTCTGTAAAAATCGGGATAGCGTGGAAATTGATTTGGGAGTGCCAAATATATTCGTCCTGTCCCTCTCTTATTATTAGGATGCTTGAATCCTTGTTTTGAAAGGATGGTTGCTAGATACTCTTCCCATAAATATGAGACATCAAACAAGACACCATGTATTTTGTCATCCTTTGCTCCATACTTGTTCTTTTCGTGTCTCAATATACGCAAGCAGAGCTTTTGGAGTGGTGTATAACTGGAGTAATACGGATGGGTTATAACCTTTAAATTGGCTTTCACTATTTTTTCTCTTTCCTGTCTGTTATAGTGTGGAGTTGAGTGGATGATTTGTGCAACGCTTGTATGTGTATCAGCATCATTTTCCAACAACATTTTTCCAAATGAAGTTTTACCGATGTAGTCAATCGTATGTCGTATCAGTTCGGTTACATGGTTGTCATGACTAAACTCACGAGTACGATATGCTATCCGACCATTAAAAGGCAAATTTGTTTTCAAATGCCTGTTAATGTCTATTGTACCTCGTACATTAGCGTCATTATACTCATTTCTCTGATATTCTTTATATATTCCTTGGGTTAACGCTTCGTTAAGAAGCTTCGGGAAAAGCAACAACAGAAAATCAAACGCTTGCTCATCTGTTGTTTCGTGTAACATATTAACAAGATTGATACGCAATACTTTTTGAAGCATATAGTGCAAAAAGAAATCCTGCTTAGTATCTGTTGCGAAGCGAGAATGTATGGAAAGGGATTGCCCGTTTACATTGATAAAACCTGCGATGTTTCCAGTATTCAATATTGCTTCCGTACATTGATTTTCTTTCCAGTGCAGTTGTAGATTCAACAATGATTGCTTATCGGTCTCATCTTCACAACGATAAAAAGAATGAGGATATACGAGCAGGCCGTTACCACTATTGCTCAACAAGTCGGATATTGTTTTGTTAGCGATGCTCTGTAGTGGTAAATACTCATCAAGGTTATCTTTGATGGTGTATGTTGTATTGTCTGCGAGTATAATCATTGAACATTCCCGTTATAATATACCCGTTCCAACATTTTAAGGTTTTCCGTGGCATTTGCAGAACCCCTCAAATATTCAAAAAGCACTCCTTTCAAATGATTCTCCCACAAATGCCTATAAGCAGCATTCTTGTTGGAGTGGTCTTCATTGAGATAGAGCTGTATTTTACTAAAATAAGAACCGCCTATATGGTATGCTACATTGAGTCCCTCTATGCCAGTTTCGGTATTTTCATCCCATATTGCAGAATTCAAACGTTTCATCTTTTCGACAACTTCATCTTTCATTTCTTGAAGTTCATCAAGCATGCCCGTATTCTCGTTAGCTTTTATTTCTTCCCAAGCGAAACGACGACGCATGGCAAAATCCATACTTTCTACGCTACGGTCTATGTCGTTCATTGTACCTATTATATAAACATTATCAGGCACATAAAAACCGTTATAGAAAGGTTCTGTCGTATCAGTTATAAGATTTTGGTATTGGGTTTTAACCTGTCCTTTTTTTCCTCGATAACCAGGGTCTATGCTGAAAAACAGTTCTCCAAATATCTTTGAAATTTCTCCACGGTTGATTTCGTCAATGATAAAGACAAACTTCTTATTATTATCAAATAATTCCGTTCCTTTTGAATATGCCAACAAACCAACATTTTGAATCATATATTGAATTATAGCTTTCCTATAATTGTCATGTCCTCCACTTGGAACTCCAGCTAATCCCCTATAAACATTGTACATTTGCTCTTTACTGAAGAACTTTGACATACCATGTATCCATGTGTCTTTTGCATAATCATTGTTTTCATAAGTTCTATTTGCCAATCCATCACCATTGACATTTAGTTCTAAACGGAAACTTGACTTTCCACTAAGTAACGGTATCTGCAAATAGTCCTGCTCGTTTAGTATGTTTATCAATTTGTCCCAGCATTCATTGAAATTATCAATAACATTTAATGTTTTACTATTTAATGCTTTCTTGCAAAAAGATTTAAACACACCGTCTTTTCTTTCAAAACCAATATTGCCATTATTATCAGGGGGAGTTGGACGTAAGCCCTCAACGAAATCGGTATAATCGTATGATGGATGAAACTGGACGAAATCATACTCAGCATCCATAGCTTCTGCTATAGCCTTTGCTAAATGCGTTTTACCTGTACCTGGTGCTCCTGTAAGAATCAAATTGTAATTCTTTTCGATGAGCTCTTTTTTTTCTTCTATATAGTTGTTCATATTATTCTGTTCCTCTTGAATATATCTTAAATGTTCCAAAATCTGCCAAGGATATGTTACTATATCCATTGCATTTTGAGGTTGTAGTACTTTCTGAAAAAGATTAAATATATTATGGCTATTTACAAACCAATTACCTCCAACAAAATCAATATGTTCTGTAGTAGTATATATTTCCAATTTATTGAATAGTTCCCATAAGTTGCCTTCATTAACAATTGTACACAAAAGATTTGGTTGTAATGAAGCTATTAAACGATTTGTTGCAGCTTTCCTATCTTGAGATGTAAAACGTCTTATCCATTGTTTTATCTCTTGATATACCTCCCACAGTGGTTGATTCTGACTATCTGCTATCTTTTTCAATAAAGGAGCAAGCTCATTCCAATGAGCTTTGATTTGTTGCTGTTCGTTTTTGGTAAAATATCCTTGTTTTAAAGAAGAAACACAATGACCAGAAGAACGCTCAAAGAACTCTTTAAAAACGTCCTCATCCCAAGTTTCCCATTGTGTCTTAGTTGCAGCTTCTTTAATGAATAGAGGCACATATTTTTTGTAATGATTCATCCAAGCATCCCAAAGGTCTATCTCATCACAATATTGCTTCAATGACTTTTTAATCATATTCTTAAAAACTATTCCTACAAATCTATGTACAAAAGTACAAAAAATCCGTGATACGGCATTCCATTATCACGGACTTTATTTTGATTTACAGCCTAATACCTTTATCCTGTTTTCTTGTCGGCATTCCTAATGCTTGCATAAACTCGTCTTTCTTTCGTCTGAACCAACTGACATGTGAAACACCATCTATCTTAAAATCAAACTTTCCCTCCGTGTCCTGTTTGAGGGAGCAAACCGCACCATCTGCCCTAAAGTGTTGGTTAAACTCACGTGAATACAGTTCGCCTTTAATGGAAACATCTTTGAATGTGCATAATTTTCTAATAATAGCATCCCCTAAGTTCAGAGTATCACGCAAGAACTTAATTGTTGGCATCAGTTTTTCCACATAGGGAAAATAACGTTTGACAAAATCCACAAACTCGGATAGTTTGCTGTTCTGTTGTTCATATGCGGTTTTTATCTCCTGTATCTGCTTGGCTTGTTGATATTCCCTCTGTCTGGCTTCTTCTTCAAGTTCAAGGATGCGGTCTTGCAATTCCTCGTTCCTACGTTCCAATGCTTTCATCTTTCCACCCCCAAAAAAGAGCCCACGCTTTCGGCTATATTGGTCGCTGCGGTCGTGGCTGCGCCTTTCAGCTTCTCGGTCTGTACCTCCTTCTTGGCTCGTTTGAGTTCCTGCTCGGCTTCGGCTTTCTGCTCCTGCAACCGTTTGTTTTCCATATCAAGGGCATCGTTCTTTTTCTTCATGTCCCGATAGTATTGCGTGGTGCTTGTGTGCCGTGCTTCAGATCCACGCACACCACGCTGCAATCCATACTTTGCCATAACCCTTGCGTAATTGTCGTGGTACGCAATCAGTGTCTGACGATTGAACAGGTCATCGGCACACAGACGGATGGTATCCGATTTTTTACGGTACTTGCGTTTACCGTTCTCCTGCTCTTTCTTGGCTTTCCGCCTTTCGCCTGTCACGATGGGAACAACCGCTGCATGGATATGCGGAGTTTTCTCGTCCATGTGCAGGTGGGCTGCAACCACATTGTCCTTTCCGTATGTGGCTTGAAGCCATTGTATGCTGTCCCTTGCGCCCTGCCGTGCCCGACTTTCTTGGCAAACTCGCTGTTGTGCTGCTCAAAGAGCTTCAACAGGGTTTCCTGCTTGACACCGATACCGAGATAGGCATCTTTGGGTTTGGCTGCGGTAACATATCCGTCCGTCTGCATCAGTTCCTGATAACGGCGGTTTACCTCCACACGGATTTTATCAACGGCAATGTTGATTCGCTGTGCTTCGGCACTTTTTCCCGAAGCACGGTTGTTCTTCACATCCCACAACCGCAAAGGAATATCTATTTTGCAGCTGAGTTGTTTAATTTCTCCGTCCACCGTAAGGCGGCACATCAAAGGCAGGTTGCCGTTGGGTTTCTCACTGCCTTTCTTCACGTAGAATAAGACCTTAAATGTACTTCTCATAACTCACTTTTTTGGGTTACAAAATAGTTTATAGCGAGTTACCAACAGATACGACAAATGATGCCAAACGATGCAAAATTTAGTTTTTGCAAGAAATTTACATCATCAACACGGGTAATGATAAAGTAACTGAACTCTTGCGCAGTTTGGCTATATTATGGCTCTCTTTGGCTTTTTACTGAGAGAAAAACATATCATAATAAACTCTTTTTCATCTAGTTAGGTGCACTTTTCTCAATTTTGTTTTCTCGCTATGTGTTTATTTTACGAATCCTTTCTTAGCCCATTTCAGGCTGTTCCAGCGTCTGACGAAAAGAATGGCACGTATGTTTTCGTCGAGCAGGAAGGCACACCACATGCCGGCAAGCCCCCATCCCCAGTGGATGCCCAACAGGTAACTGAAGCCGACAGAAACAGTCCATTGTACGGTAAATCCCATGTAGAAGGGGTAGTTTACGTCACCTGCCGAACGTAGCGCATTGGTGGCGTAGATGTTTACGGCGCGTCCTATTTCTACTACTACATCGATAATCATGACTGTCACCCCCAGACGGATAATTTCTTCATTGTCTGTCAGGAGGCTGAATATGAAATGTCCTCCTGCTGCCCAGATACATGAAAGAACGAGCGAAACCAGTATGGAAAGCCGCATTACATATTTCCCCAGTAAATAGGCTGCACGTATTTTCTTTTGTCCTACCAGGTGCCCGATGCTGATTGCTCCTCCCTGAGCCATTGCAATGGCAAACAGATAAACGAACATAATAATGTTTACACTGTAAGTGCGGGTTGCCAGTGCATTATTTCCCAGCATGTTAATCAGATAAGTAATTACTACCTGAGAGAAGCTGTAGGAGAGGTTTTCGCCGGCTGATGGCAAACCTACTTTCAGCAGATTCTTCAGTTCAATCCACGGGAAAGGACGGAAATATGCAAGCGGGAAACTTGGTATATGTTTACGGAACAGGATAATGAATAGTACAATCATACTTACTCCCCGGGCTACGGAGGTAGATATTGCAGCTCCTTCAGCGCCAAGTGCCGGCATACCGAACTTTCCGAATATCAGGGAGTAGTTTCCCACTATATTCATGATATTTACCAGCACGGTGACCAGCATGGGATATATGGCTTTATTGGCACTGCGTAGCGATGCAGAGATCGTGAGTGATATTGCCTGAAAGAAAGCGAATGCACCCACAATTTCCATGTAGCCGATACCATATTTCAGCAATTCTGGCCGAAGCCCCATCCATCCTAATAGCGTGGTGGCACCGAAATGGAGGATGATACTTATTAAAACCCCTACGACAAGATTCAGGAGCAATGAAACTCCTACTACTTGTATCATGTTCTTCTGCATTTTTGCTCCCAGATATTGAGAACATAATACAGACGTACCGATATTGATAACTTCGAATACCAGGAAAGCAAACATAACTATCTGGTTTACTACTCCTACGGCAGCTACACTCTCGTCTGAATACTGGCTGAGCATGATTGTGTCTACTGCTCCCAGCATCATTATCAATAACGTTTCAATGAAAATCGGGATAACCAGTTTGGTAAGTCCTTTACGAATATTTGTCTGTTGAATTGCCTGTTCCACTAGATAATAAAAAAATCCGCGTGCAAAGTTACGACTTTTTTACACGCGGAGGCTTGACCTAAATCATTTTCTATTTATGGAGGAATGTATATTTTATCTGCCTATCAAATTCATAAATTCTTCCCGAGTTTTAGCCTGATTGAATGCTCCGGTAAAATCGGAAGTTGTAGTTACAGAGTTTTGTTTTTCTACTCCTCTCATTTGCATACACATGTGTTTGGCTTCTACCACAACCATTACTCCTAATGGGTTGAGTGTTTCCTGTATGCACTCCTTTATTTGTAAAGTCATGCGTTCTTGCACTTGAAGCCGGTGTGAGAATATATCTACCACTCGTGCTATTTTGCTTAACCCGGTAATATATCCATTAGGTATATAAGCTACATGGGCCTTGCCATAGAAAGGTAACATGTGGTGCTCGCACATGGAGAAGAAGTCGATATCTTTTACGATGACCATCTGACTGTATTCTTCTTTGAATTTTGCAGCCCTCAGCACCTCTTTAGGGTCAACTTCATAACCACGAGTTAAAGTCAGCATAGCTTTTGCTACGCGTTCTGGAGTTTTAAGCAAACCTTCACGTTCAGGATCTTCCCCTAATAAAGAAAGTATTTCCTTATAGTGCGACATGAGTTTCTGCACTTTCTCTTCGGGGAATTTCATCAGATTCGTATCAATCATTATTCAATGGGTATATTAATTTGTTCGCGTACGATTGCTACTTCTTTAAACTCACCGCTTGCTTTTAATTTACGCATGGCTACGTGTGCTTCTTCTATACTTTTGAAGTCACCGATGCGGCATAACCAGCGGGGAGGTTGAAAATAAGTATATACCGGCATATCGGGAAATTCTTTTTTGACTTTATTGGCCATGGCATTTGCCTCATTCCGTGCTACTCGTGAATTGTTTCCTGCATATACCTGTACGCGGAAGCCTCTTGCCTTTAAGGTTTTGGGAGCTCCGGAGCTTGCTGCATTACCTGCATAGCGCAATCCTATCAGAGAAGTGATGTAGCTGTCCTGATGTACACTGACTACCCCTTCTCCCGGCTGGCGGGTTTGCAGACTTTCTATGATGTTTCGCTGTGCGTTTGCGACGCTTGCTGTAAACAGGAACACAAAGGCTAATAAATATTTTATCATACCGGAATATTCTATGAATGTGAATAAGAGTATATCACGGAAGAGACAGATTACGCCCTTCCGTGATAAATAGTTATAATTCGCTTAATTATTTAAAAGCATCGATGATACCTTTGAAGTCAGCAGCTTTCAATGCAGCTCCACCGATCAAACCACCATCAACGTCTGGGTTAGCGAACAATTCTTTTGCGTTTGACGGTTTGCAGCTACCACCGTAAAGGATAGAAGTGTTTTCAGCAACTTCCTGACCATATTTAGCAGCAACCAAAGAACGGATATGAGCGTGGATTTCCTGAGCCTGTTCAGGAGTAGCAGTCTTACCTGTACCGATAGCCCATACTGGTTCGTAAGCCAAAATAACTTTACCAAAGTCTTCTGCTGACAGAGAGAATACAGAAGCCAGCTGAGCTTCTACTACTTCATTCTGCTTGTTAGCTTCGCGTTCTTCCAGAACTTCACCGATACAGAAAATCGGAGTCAGACCGTTGGCCAAAGCCAATTTTACTTTTTCTTCCAGGATTTCCACTGTTTCACCGTAGTAAGCACGACGTTCCGAGTGACCGAGGATTACATACTTGGCACCGGTAGAAGCAACCATAGCGGCTGATACCTCACCTGTATATGCACCAGATTCCTTATCTGCACAGTTTTCTGCACCTACACCGATTTTGGCAGCATCTACCAGCGGAGTAACAGATGCCAGGTGAATAAACGGAGTACAGATGATTACATCACAATTAGGCTTTTCGTTAGCCAACGCTTCATTCAGTTCTTTTGCAAGAGCAATACCCTCCTGAAGGGTTTTGTTCATTTTCCAGTTTCCTGCAACAATGTTTTTTCTCATTTTGTTTTAATTATTAAAAGGGTTAATATATCTGCTATTCAAAGATTTACAATTTGTCATTCTCCCGATTATCCGAGGATTGGGCGGCTTGCCGCTCCCTGCTTTTTCTTTCTCTCCGCTTGATTATCAGAATATCAATGCCGACAACCAGCGTCAAAGGTACGATAAACCACAATAATACGTAACCAATGGTGTGCAATTTATTTTCCTGTTTCTGCTTTCCCAACTCTAATTTATCCAGACTATCGTTCAGTACATATTCATCGGGAAGTTGGTTATCGCTCCATTTATTCAGGATTGTACCGTCTTTTATCAGCAGCAGGCCGGGATTGGAACGGATAATCGTTTTCAGGGTAATATCATCCATCTGGCAGAACGGGTATTCCGCACCGGTTCTTTCACGCCACATCTCAATTTCTTCATCCGGCGAGGAAGTCAGCGCATAAAAACCGTAGCCGTGCTCCACACTGTAATCATAGATTTCATTGATAAGGTCGATATTGCTATCGTCCGCTTCCTCTATCCGGTGGGCTACCAATAAAAAGGTATATCCTTTGTCGGTCAGTACACTGTCGGTTATATCTTCACCCGTGCCCAGGCTTATCATGGAGAAATCATGAATGGGTGGTTCATAGCCTTTTTCTTTCAAAACGGTACGCGTTTCGACAAAAGTCCATGTGCTGTCCGGATAATTATCCAATGTAAACTCCTGTTGCCTGCCGTCTTTCTCCAATACAAAGCGGCTCTCGAATACACTTGGTTTCGCACCTTCGGGAATCTCCATGCCCGCCTTTATATCCGCTCCGATCTTATAAGGGCGGAAATCCAGTACCGGCAGATATTCCAAGCAATAAAAAGAAAGTGCAAAGACAAACAAAAGCGTGTATAAGGACACCATCCATTCTATCTTCAGCGTAACGAAGCGGAACATGAGTTTCCGCTCCCGGAATACCGCTATCGCCGCAATCAGCAATACGATGTTCTTCCCGAATGTCTGCCAGTTCGTCAACACCCAGGCATCGCCAAAGCATCCGCAATCGGATACGGGATTTGCCAAAGCAAGATACAAGGTCAACGGAGTCATTACGCTCATCAGGAGAAGCGCCAAGGTCGACGCAATCTTCCGGCGTACACCGAAAAAGAGGAAAACTCCTACACAGAACTCTGCAGATGACAGAATGATGGCAAAAAGTAACGGCAGGTATGTAGGAAACCATGAAATTATGCCGAATGCCGCCAGATAATCCTGAATCTTATAAAATGAACCGAGCGGATCGACAGCCTTCACAAATCCGGAGAAGATAAACAACGTTGCCAGCAAAAAGCGGCAGGTATTTACCCAGACGAACTTTATAATATGTTTTTTCTCAGTCTCCAAACTCTATCTTAATCAAACCAAATACGGAATAATTAATCATGTCCATATAGTTGGCATCGACACCTTCCGAAACCAGTGTCTGGCCGGACAGACTTTCAATTTGCTTTGTACGGTATATCTTCATCAATATCAAGTCCGTATACGAACTGATACGCATACTGCGCCAAGCCTCATCGTAATCGTGGTTCTTGGCAAGCATCAATTCCAGCGACTCTTTCGCATATTTATCATACAGAACCATTGCCTCTTCGTTCGTCATATCCGCAGATTCGGCATATCCCAACTCCAGTTGTATCAAACCGATAATACCGTAGTTGACAATCGCAATGAACTCCGAACGGATACCTTCGTCCACCAAAGTCACGCCTTTAGTCTCAATGCTCCGAATACGATTGGCCTTAATGAATATCTGGTCGGTTACGGAAGCCGGACGAAGAATGCGCCATGCAGGACCGTAATCATGAAGTTTCTTGGAGAACAGGTCACGGCAAATGGCGATGACATGCTCAAATTGTTGCTTGGTATCTTTCATATCCTTACAAATAGGCTGCAAATTTAGGAATAATTAAAGAGAAAAGAAAAGAGGGCACTCTAAATTATATTAAAGTGCCCTCTCCTATAGAGATTGTTTACGTTTAGAGAGTATTTCCGTTTTTATGAGCAACGCAATACCTGTCCCGGGCGGAGAATCGTTCTCCGGGTAATGCGGTTCAGCTTACAAAGCTTGTCGATGCTTGTACCCTGACGGGATGCAATCTTGGATAAGGTATCGCCTTTCTTCACCTTATAGAACAGACCTTCACCCGATGCCATACTGCGAGCCGTACCGGAAGTGCCTTTGGTCTTACGGAACGTATAAGAATCGGCAACAATATCCTGCTTTTCAAAATCGAACATCAATGCAGGGTTAATAGGAATTCCCAGGAAACGGGTTTCAAAGTGCAGGTGAGAGCCGGTAGAACGTCCGGTATTACCGCCCAGTGCAATAGGTTCACCGGCCTTTACCAACTGGTTTATATCAACCAATTGCTTGGACAAATGCCCATAGACCGTTTCCAAACCGTTATCATGACGGATAACGACATATTTACCATATCCGCGACGGCCCTGATTCTTAACGATACGTACCTTACCGTCAAACGCGGCACGGATTGTATCGCCTACATACACTTTAATATCCAAACCGTAATGCGCTCTTCTTCTGCGAGGGCGATAGCCGAATACGTCAGTGATACGAGTATGTTCGGTAGGCATGCAAAAGCCTTTCAAATCAAAAGTATAACTTTCCGGCACGATAGCATTGCCATAAGCCTGCACAAATTCATTGTTCCAACTCGGATACAAATCC
>OGUC01000674.1_pt1 | contig 17980 bp, 20 predicted proteins | sample 1573701 | NCBI WGS metagenome assembly OGUC01 (sample SAMEA2582017, study PRJEB24529) | metagenome | biome: Human gut stool | place: China | collected 2011
GCGGCAACCCCGAAGCCTACGACAAAGCCGTCTGCCACAAAACCCGGTACCACCAAACCTTCTGCAACTCCGGCGCCCACGGCAACTCCGGCACCTGCGGCAACCCCGGCACCTGCGCAGAGCAATGACAACAGCAGCTCCGGCGGAAGTAGTGATTCCGGCGGCTCTGATAGCGGAAGTTCGGGAGGCAGCGATTCCGGCGGCAGCAGTTCGGGAGGAAGCGGCTCCGACAGCGGAAGTTCGGGAGGCAGTGACTCCGGCAGCACAGGAGGAGACAGCGGCAGCAGCGGCGGAAGTGACGTGGATATGGAGTGGACACCGGATCTGTTGTAGTCCTGCGCATGCGATAGATATTTACATATTAAGAATACCATAAGAAGAAAGGATCTTCGAATACCAATGAACTGACAGAACGAAAGAAAATGATCCTGATCAATATTGTCTGCGTACTGGCCCTGGCAGTGATATTATGGCCACTGCTGGTCATCTCGAAATATAATTATCCTTCGGCGGATGACTGGTCGTATGGCGTTAATACTTATCGGGCGATCCAGAATCATGAAGGTGTTTTTCAATTCCTTAAGACGGTTTATGAAACCGTCAGAAACGATGAAAACCGGAAAAAGTATTCTTCCCGCCTTCCCGGCCTGTTTACCGCACTTTCCTTTGTGGTATATTCCTCACAGGCTACGGCTACGATCTACCGTGCCTACCGCATGTGGAGAAACGGCTGGGCCCAGGCGTACGGCAAGGGCTGGGAGGAGAGAATCGCAGTACTGAAGGATGAGTCCGTAAAAAATCCGGTGTTTCATCCGTTGAATTATGTGGAACTGCTCATGTACACAGATCTACAGCCCGAGAACGGGTATGTGTGGGTGAACAGTGCCTGTGCAGAGTACTATGGGAAGGAATCTGTGACGGTGACAATCGGAGAGTAAAGTCATATAATGAGATTGAACGATAATAAAAATGCAATACGCGTATAAAAAATGATGATAAAGCGATACAAATACTCATATAATGAGACAAAAATGTTGCATTGTCGAACAAAAAGTGTATAATAAATAGGACACCGGACATGATACAGAGTGCAATAGCACGGATTTGTGAGCTTATGACACCATAAATAACGGAGAGGACCGGAACATATGACCAAATATATCGAGAACCTGAATTTGTACTTAGATGCAAGGAAGATCAAACAGACTTATCTTAGCATGAAGACAGGGATTGATGCCAAGAAGATGTCCAGAATTTTGAACGGAGTACAAGACATTACCGGAATGGATATGGAGAAAATATCTGCCGCTTTAGGTGAGAATACAGAATATTTTTTACAGGATCCGTTTCCAGTTCCGCAAATGTATGAGCAGGAGCCGGAAAAAGTCACGTTTTACGCAGGAGAGCCTGCAAAGGAACAGGAAAAGATAGCAAATACTTTATTGAAATTATTAGAAAATATAGACGAAGTAATGAGTGCAAAGGGAAGATTCTTAAACATATCGAGGTAGTGTTTATTATATGAATATCGACAGATTACGGAAAATAATAGAATATAGTGAAAAAAACAGAACACAGATGGACAGTAAAGTTGCAAAGTTCTATTCTTTTACCGGAATCAGTGAAGACAAAGACATGCTGAATATTCTCCAGATCGTCCGGCCTGCATTGCGCCAAAGAGGGTACATTGTACTGGAAATACCGTTTGCGGATGAAGAAATCGGGGCACTGTGCTACCATGGAGATGCATTGGGTTATATTTTGATCAATACATCATTATCCCGGGTAAATGCGAATTTTGCAATCTGTCATGAGATTTATCATGCATTTTATCCGCAGAATGAATTTAAAGCAAAAGCAGAATTTGCGGATGACTATTTTGAACATGAGGAGGAATATGAAGCCAATATTTTTGCAGGAATGCTTCTGATGCCTGAGAGCAGTTTCCGACAGATGTATCGTGTATTCAGGGCCCAATCGGATAATAATGAAATGGATACGCTGATCCGTTTGATGAATTATTATCAGGTACCTTATATGGCGGCACTGGTCCGGTGCTATGAGCTGGGTCTGACAGAATCCGGTATGCTTACGCAGCAGTTGATTGAGCTGGATAAGGCATCCATTCGGGAAAAAATAGAAAATCTGTGGCTGGACAGCAGTATATTAGATGCCAGCAATAAGGATGATTATATTGCTGTGGAACGTGTAGTGAAACGCATGGGAACAGAATACCTTCAGGAGGGATATCTGAACGAAAGAACACTCCGGATGGTTCTTCAAAATATGAACTCTCTTTACAGAGAAATAAAGGGGGAGCATAAATGATAAAGGGGTATTCGGAAATTCCGGAAAACTGGGGGAACATAGCTCCATATGTGAATAGGGGCAGTCTTGTACAGAGCATTTTTTTGTCAAAGAAATGCTTTTTCTATGATACCTGTTCTTTTCGCTATCATGCAAATCTTAAGGAACAGGATGCCGAAAAAATATTGGAATATATACGACAGCAGGATGGAATCATAGTGATCACCAGATGCATTCTTATGGAACTGGCTTCACAGAGCCATAGTCTGGAAGAGTGTTATGTCAGATATGTAAAAAAGATCGCTGATTATGGAATAGCGTTGTATGTTATTTATGAGGAAGAATTGCAGGATATTATGGAGAGCTGCTTTGCCTCCAGACAACAGGTGAACAATTACCTGATCTGGGCAATCCGGATGATCAACAGTCCGGTAAGCACAATAGCAAAGACACTTCTTGAAGATGAGGGACTTCGAAATATAGTAGAAGAGAAAAGCAAAAACCCTCAGGACTTTTACACGCGTTTTTTCTCCGGTGTGCGAAACAATAAGGAAACAGGAGACAACCTTGGGGAAGAAATGCTTGCGGTATGCCTGCATGTTCTTGTGAAATTACCGGAAGAAGAGGGAAAATTTTGTGTAATTACAGATGATAAAGGCGCCGCAGGTAAAATAGATGCCTCTTTCAGACGGGTGAACCGGAGATACCGGGGAAAACGTGTTATTCTGTTCAGCACCCCTAAACTGGTACAGGCATTATACAATGAAAGGATCGCAACAAGAGCAGAGGAATTACTGCCAATATTACATTCCGGCAACAATGGAACCATCAAAATCCTCGGAACTGAAATCTACGATATAGAGAATAGGGAAATTACATTGGATTGTGCAGAGGCAGCCCGGAAAATAGTGGATAAAAAGATACATATTGCGTTGTAAGGAAGGCATCGGTGGAATATCGGTGCCTTTTGTGACAAAGGGGTATATACATGCAGATCAGTGACAAAATTAAAATTACCATGTTACCTGCAAAAGCCGGAGACTGTATTTTGATTGAATTTCTTAAGGAAAATTATCATATACTGATAGATGGTGGATATGCAGATACTTATTATAATTACCTGAAAGACATTTTAGCGGATTTGAGTGCAAAAGGAAAAAGAATTCAACTGTTGGTCATTACACATATTGATGCGGATCATATCGGTGGAATACAGGCTTTTTTACGGGAAAACGGAGATGCAGATAACCCGGTAATCATAGGGGTGGACGAGGTGTGGTACAATGCCTTTTCTCAAATTGCCACAGAACCAAAACAACAAGGCTCTGTCTCAGGTTATTTACGCATGGTTTTACAAGGAAAAGCATTGCAACGGTGTACAAAGGGAACATAATAAAAAACTTAATAATGGACTGCCAATCTTACACAAAGTACCGCCCAAACGAGACTACGGGCGGTATTTTTGTATCATGGCGGAGAAAGGAGGAACTTCCCACGGGGGCTTGACTGAAAAGTTGAGCCTCTTTTTTCATGCCAAAAAACAGGAGGTAAATGCTTATGGCAGATGATAAAACCACAAAAACGCCGGAACAGCCGGTAACGGATAGCGGGCCGGGCAAGGAAACGCCTCCCGCTCCCCCAAAAGAGCCGGAGAAGGTTTCCGTTTCTCCGAAGCCGGAAAAAAAGACGGAACCGGAGGTAAAGAACCCGCAGGTTTCCGTCTATAACTTCGCTGAAATTATGAAGGAAAAGAAGGTCGAGGAACGGGCGGCAGCTCCCAGCGGGGAAAAGCCTGCCCCGGCAAAAACGGAAAAACCGGAAAAGCAGCCGGAGGCTCCGAAGAAAGCGGAGGAAAAACCCAAAGAGCCGGAACAGCCGAAGCGCCGGGGCCGTCCCCCGAAAGCAGATAAGGACAAGGCCGCAACCCCGAAGCCCGAAGCTCCCGCACAGAAACCGGAAAATGCGGTCAAAAAGGAACCGGAGAAAAAAACGGCGCCAACGGTACAGGCCGCTCCCGCTCCGAAGGAACCCGAAAAACCGAAGGATGCACCACGCCGGGGCAAGGAGCAGATCGTCTATATCAAGCTGAACGAGCTCCACGCCTTCAAGAACCATCCCTTTGAAGTCCGGGACGATGAAGAAATGCGGGCTATGGTGTCCAGCGTCAAGGACAAGGGCGTGACCCAGCCCGCTATCGTCCGTCCCCGTGAGGATGGCGGCTATGAGATCGTGTCCGGCCACCGCCGCCAGAAGGCCAGCGAGCTTGCCGGATATGCGGATATGCCCTGTATTGTTCGCAATCTGACGGACGATGAAGCCATCACGCAGATGGTCGAGGACAATCTCAACCAGCGTGAAGAAATCCTCCCCAGTGAGCGGGCCAAAGCCTTGAAAATGCAGCTTGAGGCCATCAAGCACCAGGGCTCCCGCACTTCGGGCCAGATTGACCCGAAGGACGCAGGAAAACGCTCCAACGAAATTGTAGCCGAGCGCAATAAGATGGCGGTCAAGCAGGTGCAGCGGTATATCCGGCTCAATGAGCTGGTTCCCGACCTGATGAAGCTGATGGATGAAAAAAAGCTGGGCTTTACTACGGCGGTGGAGCTTTCCTATATCGGCAAGAAGAACCAGAACTATATCGCCGTCGCCATTGACAGCCAGCAGTCCTCGCCTTCACAGGCGCAGGCAAAGCGTATGCGTGAGCTGGACGAAAAGAAGCTGCTCAACGGGGATGTGATCGACGGCATTATGATGGAGGACAAAAAGGAGGTAGACAAAGTGATTTTGACAGGTGCGGAACTGAGCAAGTATTTCGGCAAGGAAACTACGCCGAGGGAAATGAAGGACCAGATCATCAAGCTGCTGGACGACTGGAAGGGTCAGCAGAAGGAACATGAAAAGCCGGAGAAGAAAACCGAACAGGAAAAGTAAGCCCAAACTTCGGGTCAGCATGGCCCGAGGATTGCGGGGCTCTGCCCCGCGCCCCGAAGCTCTGGAGATATAAATTATTCCCCGTCGCCAGTTATTCCGTAGCATAGCCGGGAAAATCAGTCAAGGGCAGCGCCGCCGCAGGCGGTGCCAGAGGCACCCTTGACGGATTTCTCCCGGTTATGCTTTTTCCCGGTCAAGCGACGGGGATATAAATTCTCCAGAGCCGTTCCCCTTCCCGGGGGAAGGGGCGGAGGGGTTGGGCGAACTCTTGCTTTTCCCTAAACCAAAACAGAAATGGAGGCTCAACCAATGAAACGACCTTTAGCATACCTGACCGCCGCATGGAGCGGCGAGCCGGATGTTGATATGGAGCTGGCGGCCCACTACTGCCGTCTTGCTTATGAGGCGGGCTTTTCCCCGATCTGCCCGCTCTTGTATCTGCCGCTGTTTTTGAATGACAGCGTTCCCGAGGAACACAAGGCCGGGATTGATATGCGCCGGGATATGCTGCGGCGCTCCCACACCCTGATTGTCTGCGGCAGCGCTGTGGACGAGGATGTAAAAAATGATATTGCGGTTGCCGGGCGGCTGGGCATTGCGGCGACCACACTGGAAGGGGTGCTTGCCGTGAAGGGACACGGCACCCCGGGCCATGCCGGACATTAAGCTGGGGAGCCTTTTTGACGGGATCGGCGTGTTCCCTCTGGCTGCTTCCCGGTGCGGTATCCGTCCGGTATGGGCCAGCGAGATTGAAAAAGCGCCCATCTCCATAACCAAAAGGCACTTTCCCGACATGGTGCATTTGGGGGATATTACGAAGGTGGACGGCGGGAAAATCCCGCCGGTTCATGTAATTACCTTCGGTTCCCCCTGTCAGAACCTTTCTCTGATCGGCAACCGCTCCGGCCTTGCCGGGGCAAAATCAAGCCTGTTCTATCAGGCGTTTCGTATCATACAGGAAATGAGGGATGCTACTGATAACCTATATCCAGCTATCGCTGTTTGGGAAAACGTCATGGGAGCGTTTTCTACAAATGACCGGATGGACTTTAGAGCCGTCCTATCCGCCTTCTCGGACACCGAAGTTCCAATGCCTCCTTCGGGAAGATGGGGAAACGCCGGAATGGTGCGAGGGGGAACGCCTGATGTGTGCTGGCGACTCATGGACGCCCAGTATTGGGCAGGCTCCCGAAGGCTGGCACGAAGGCAGCGGATTTTCGTCGTGGCGGATTTTGGAGGCAGACGTGCCGCAGACATACTATTTAAGCCCCGTCCAATGCTCCCACTTCCTCCGCCTTGCGGAGAGGGCGGGTGGGCCGCCGCCGAAGGAGATCGAACAGCTTCTTTTGAAACAGGGCGGCAGATACCAGTCATCCACCCCTTTCAGTGCTTCCGTATGCGGGGAGCGGCAAAAAGGCAGGAAGAAACGGCCTTCCGAAACAGCTTCGGATTACCAACTGACCCTTTTCCCACTCTTTTAGCCAGTGATGTAACGCCCTTTGCCTTCTGGTATGAGGGCGACCCGGAGGGCGGCTGTATCCGTTTTCTGACGGAAACGGAAAGCGAACGGCTGATGGGGCTGCCAGAGGGCTGGACAAAGTACGGGGCGGACGGCGTGGAGATCCGGCCTCTGCAACGCTACAAGGCACTGGGAAACGCGATTGCCCTCCCTTGCGCCGATTACATTATGGCCGGGATTTATGAGGTGCTGGCTGACCGGTCCGGAAAGGAGGAATGAGCCCATGTTTGAAGCCTATATAACCAATACAGCCCTATACCCCTTAATGGGGATTGAGGTAGGGACAACGGTACATTTCCCCATGACGACACAGGAGTTGCAGGCCGCCCTTGCCAAAATCGGGATAGACGGGAAACGGTACAGCGAAGTGTTCTTTACCAGCTTTGACAGTGATGTGCTGGGGCTCTACGATTATCTCTACGAATGTGAGAACATCGACGAGCTGAACGAGCTGGGCCACGCCCTGCTGGAAGTACGGGATAAGGGCGGACTGGAAACCTTTGAAGCCGCTCTTGTCTTGGGAAACCACACAAGGAGCGTGAAGGATTTGATAAACCTGACGCAGAACCTTGACCTTTACCGCTTTTACCCGGATATTTCCGATGATGAAGGGCTGGGCCGTCTTTACGCCGACGAGCTTGGGACTATCGACATACCGGAGCACATTCAGAACTACTTCGATTATGAGGCATACGGGCGGGATGTGCGTATCAACGAGGGCGGCGTATTCGCTCCCGGTGGGTATGTGTCGGCAGTCCCGGAGGGCTTCAAGGAGTATTACCACGGGCCGCAGGACATTCCGCCGGAACACCGGATATTTGCCTATCCTGAAAAGGCCGAGCCTGTCCACTCCATTCTCGCTACACTCAAACGGTTTCAAGAAGCCCCACCCGCTCCGAAAAAGGACAAGGCGGGGCCTTCCCATGAAGAACGGTAAGACTTCGGGCCAGCATGGCCCGAAGCATGAAGGAGGTGCATACCATCAACTATTACCCTATCAATGAAGGAGCCGCCCGCCGGGCAAAAGAAATGAACAGCTTTTCCGACTACAAGGAAGGGAGCGCAACGGCGGAATACCGGGCAATGGTGGACAAGGCCGCCGCCATAGCGGAACAGCAGAAATCCCGGGTGGACCCCATGTACCATGAGAAGATCGACCATCTGTTAGACACCTACGCCCGCAAGCTGGCCGAAAACATGAACCAGGGCTTTGCCATTGACGCAAGGGTTCCCTCTGTGATGATCGCCGGACCTGCCAATTTCCCGGTGGGAAAGAAGGAAAAACAGAACCGGGCCCGGGACAGCAACATGGAGGAATGGCGGTATATTCAAGGGCTGCTGGATAAGATACGCAGTACCGGCATGGGCGGGATCAGCGCCGATGACCCGGCAGCGATTGAAAAGCTCCAGAAGAAGCTGGACGGGCTGGAACGCTCCCAGCTCATTATGAAGGAGGTCAACGCCTATTACCGCAAGCATGGCAAGCTGGACGGCTGTGCGCTGCTGTCGCTGGACCAGATTGAAAAGCTGAAAGCAAGCATGGCGTCAAGCTGGCGGAGCGACCCGAGGCCCTTTGAAAGCTACCAGCTTACCAACAACAATGCGGAGATCCGCCGGGTAAAGGCCCGTATCGAACAGCTTTCCAAACAGGCACAGCAGGAATTTTCCGGCTGGGAGTTCGATGGGGGTCGTGTGGAAATGAACCGGGAGGACAACCGCTTGCAGGTGTTCTTTGACGGAAAGCCTGACGCGGACACCCGGGCCGAGCTGAAAAGCAGCGGCTTTCGTTGGGCTCCCAGCGTGGGCGCATGGCAGAGGCAGCTCACGGACAACGCCATCCGGGCGGCTGACCGTCTGGAATGTATCAAGCCGCTGTCCGGCGAAAAGCCCTCCCAGCTTCAAAAGAAGCCCTCTATCTTGCAGACCATGCGGGAACAGGGCGAAAAAGTCCAGACGGAGCCGGAAAAGAAAGCTCCGTCCGGCAGAGATGCCGAGCGGTAAGCCTCGGGCCACATTGGCCCGAGGTTTTCTGTTCCCCGAGATTGTACGGGGGCCTCCCGGATAGCGGGAACCCCGACGGAAAGGAGGTTTTATGCAGGAAGAAGTAAACCAAAAAACGGTTGCCCTTTCGATCAGGACAACGAAGCTCACGGGAAAAGTGCTGGCTGCCGCTCTTGGGAAGGTAGCGCGGGCGCTGCAAAAGCACCACCGGAAGGCGCTGACCCCGCAGGGACGCCAGAGCGTGAAAAAGCTGATGAACCACTATGGCGGCAAAAGCGCCATGCCCTATGTGGGAGCCCCAAAGGATTTTGACCGGATCGCGAAGGAGTTCCATGTGGACTACGCTTTCCATAAAGTGAGCCCCGGTCATTACCTGCTGTTCTTCAAAGCCAATCAGGCGGACGCTATCACGGCGGCCTTCCAGAAGTACAGCGCAAAGGTGCTGAACAAAGAGCAGGACAAGGCTTCCATCCTCGGCCAGCTTCGGAAATTCACGGAGCAGATCAGGACGCAGGCAAAGGAAAAGCAGCGGACCAGAGAGGCGGTGAAGGACGGACGTTGAGTGACAAGATCAGAAAATATGTGCTCCCAAACCTGCCGTACCTCTTTGTGTTCTGGTTCTTCTCCAAAATCGGGACGGCCTACCGGATCGCCCCCGGCACAGACTTCGGGACAAAGCTCATGGGGATGCTCGATACCTTCCCCAAAGCCTTTGAAACCTACTGGCCGGGGCTGGGCGGTATTGACCTGCTGGTGGGCCTTGCCGGTGCGGCTGGGGTGTATCTGCTGATACAGTCAAAGATCAGGCAGGCGAAAAAATTCCGGCGGGATGCGGAGTACGGCACCGCCCGCTTTGGAACAAAGGAGGATATAAAGCCGTTTGTAGACCCTAAATTTCAGAACAATGTCATTCTGACCGGGACGGAGTTCCTTACCATGAACACCCGTCCGAAGATACCCGCCAATGCCCGGAACCTAAACGCCTGTGTCATCGGATCGTCCGGCTCGGGAAAGACAAGGTTCTGGTTGACCCCGCAGCTCCTTCAAGCCCATTCCTCGTATGTGGTGGTAGACCCGAAGGGCGGCACTCTCGACCAGTGCGGGCGGTTTCTGCAACGGGAGAAATACAGGGTGCGGGTGTTCAACAGTATCGACTTTTCAAAATCCATGCACTACAATCCGCTGGCCTATATCAAGACGGAAAGCGATGTTTTGAAATTTGTTACCGCCCTGATTGCCAACACCAAAGGCGACGGCAAGGAGGGCGACGAGTTCTGGACAAAAGCAGAAACCCTCTTGTACTGTGCCCTTGTGGCCTACATCGTCTTTGAGGGACCGGAGGAAGAACGCAACATGAATACGCTGGTGGAAATGATAAACAGCATGGAAGTCCGGGAGGATGACGAAACCTTCAAAAACGCGGTGGACTATATGTTTGACGGGCTGGAACGCCGCAGCCCCCAGCACTTCGCCGTGAGGCAGTATAAGAAATACAAGCTCGCCAGCGGTGTTATATGCTCTAAGTGACTTCTTAATCACGATTTTTTCTCATGGTTAGTGAAGCGACACTTAGAGCATATTTCATTTCAGGAGGACAACGCTATGATGAGATCATCAACACCCCTAACACTCCCACCGTATCGGCCTTTTCCGCAGGGCGACAGCATGAAAGGTTCCAGAGCATACCTGTATTGCCGCGTAGCACACAATGACGGTTTTTCACTGGAATTGCAGAAAAAAGAACTCCTGCAATTTGCAGAGCAGGCCGGGCTTGAAATCGTGGGTATTTCCGCTGAATATGCTGGCGGAAGAACTTTAGACCGTGGCGGGCTTAATGAGGTCAGTCAGGCAATTTGCAGCGGCAAGGCTGACATAGTGCTGGTGAAAAGCACTTCCCGCATTGCAAGGGATATGCCGCAATTCCAAGAGTACATCCGGCTTTTGAGCGAGAATGGAGCAACACTCTGCTGCATGCAGGAACAGCTTGTATTCGGAGGGAGGTATCGTCATGCTGAAAACTAAAATAACACCTTTGTACGAAAGATTGAGCCATGACGATGAACTGAATGGAGAATCCAACTCCATCAGCAATCAGAAATCCATGCTGGAGGACTACGCCAGACGCAACGGTTTTCCCAACCCGACCCACTTTACGGACGATGGAATTTCAGGAACCCGCTTTGACCGCCCCGGATTTAATGCCATGATGGAGGAAGTCGAGGCTGGCCGTGTGGAGGCAATCATCATCAAAGACATGAGCCGGTTAGGACGCGACTATCTTAAAGTCGGTCAGATCATGGAGATTCTGCGAATCAAGGGCGTGCGGCTCATTGCCATCAATGACGGTGTGGACAGTATCAACGGCGATGACGATTTTACCCCTTTCCGCAACATTATGAACGAGTATTATGCCCGTGATACCAGCAAGAAGATCAAATCCGTGTTCAAGGCGAAAGGCATGAGCGGAAAGCACCTGACTGGCACTGTCATTTACGGCTACCTGTGGGACGAGAAGCGGGAACACTGGTTTGTGGATGAAGAAGCTGCCGCCGTTGTCAAGCAGATTTTCCGGCTGACAATGGAGGGATTCGGCCCGTACCAAATCTCACAGCTTTTGAAGCAGCAGAAAGTGGAAATCCCGTCCGTCCACCTTGCCCGGTACGGCGAGGGCGTGAACAAAAATAAGACGGTCAAAGACATTTACGGCTGGGGATCGTCCACTATCGTGAATATTCTGAAAAAGCGCGAATACTTAGGCCATACCATCAATTTCAAGACCCGCAAGCACTTCAAAGACAAGAAAAGCCACTATGTCGATGAAAGCGAATGGACAATTTTTGAAAATACCCATGAAGCAATCATCGACCAGGAAACCTTTGATAATGTGCAGCGCATCCGGGGGAATGTGAAGCGATACCCGGACGGCTGGGGCGAGGCCGCCCCTCTGACCGGACTTCTCTACTGTGCCGACTGCGGCGCAAAGATGTATGTCCACCGCATGAACAACGGCAAGCGTATTTCGCAATATACCTGTGCCAATTACAGCAAGACACCGGTGGGCGTCCTCTGCCCCACACAGCACCGGATCAACGAGAGCGCGGTTCTGAACCTTGTTTCCGATATGCTCCGGGCGATTGCCGATTACTCCAAGAACAACCGCACTGAGTTTGTTCGGACTGTTCAGGAGACACAGGCGGCACAGCAGGCCAGCAACATTTCCAAAAAGAAAAAGCGGCTGGCCGCCGCACAGAAACGCGCCGGGGAACTGGAAAAGCTGATGTGCCGGATTTATGAGGATAACGTGTTAGGCAAGCTGCCGGATGCCCGGTATGCCGCCCTTGACGCACAGTACGCGAAAGAACAGGGGGAGCTTGCCAGCGAGATCGCAGAGCTGGAAAAGGCAATCCGGGACTACGAGCAGACACGGAAATCTGCGGAGAAGTTTATCTCGCTGATTGACAAGTATGAGAATTTTGACAATCTGACAACCGCCATGCTCAATGAGTTTGTAGAGAAAATCCTTGTCCATGAACGCGACCGGAAAGGCAGCATTGAAACCACACAGGAGATTGAGATTTATTTCAACTTTGTCGGAAAATATGTTCCGCCCCACTTCGGGGAAGTTGATCTGACCCCGGAGGAATTAGAAGCCCTGCGGAAGAAAGAGGAACGCAAGGACAGGCTTCATCAGAACTATTTGAAGCGGAAAGCCAGCGGTGCACAGAAACGGTATGAGGACAAGATCAAGGCAAAGAAAAAAGCGGAAATGGACGCTAAGAAAGCGGCTATCCGGGCAGAGGATATGGCAAGAGGCGTGTTTATTCCAGTGAGCCAGTTACCGAAGCAGGAGCCGCAGAAAGCCCTGGCGCAGACCCGCGCCGCTGTATGACAAAGGAGGATTTCACATGAAAGAGCTGACCTATATCCGTGTTGGAGATTACTACATCCCAAATCTGAAGCTGGCAGAACAGCTGGACAAGCCCATCGGCAAGTATGGGCGTATGCGGCAGCGGTATTTGAAAGAATACCGCCCCGCCCTTTACAGCAGCCTGTTACTCTCTGAGAAGCTGTATTCCCACCTGTTAGAGATTGACGAGGTGGCAAATGCGCGCATGGACATTCTCATGCCGCAGCTTATGAAAGCCGCCGGTGCGACCGAGGAACTAAAGGCCGCCGATCAAATGAAGTGGGTGGGGCTTGCAAATAATTGCAGGGCGCAGGCCGAGGAAATTGTACTATCAGAACTGATTTTTGATTAGCTTTGTCATTTTTGCGGCCTCTGTTTATTTTTATAACACGTTCAGTGCATTTCCCACCTTGCACTATTGTGAAAGGACAAAGTATAATAAGGACATCGGTAATCAAATGATTAAAAATTGCGGAGCATTTGCTTTCATAACAAGTTATAGAGCAGGCAGCTGTGTTTACGGGCTTAGGAAAATCTTAATAATTTCTCATGTAAATCATTGAGACTGACAGCATAACGTCTGCTATACTTGATAAAATAGGAACACAGAATGAGGTTGATAATATGGCTGAAAAGATATTAGTTGTAGACGATGAGCGGGATATTGCAAACCTGTTGGAAGTCTATTTACAAAATGAGAACTACATTGTTTATAAGTATTACTGCGCCCAGGATGCCATCCAGTGCATTGAAAATAACGAGATTGATCTTGCAATACTGGATATTATGCTCCCGGATATGAGCGGCTTTTCTCTTTGCCAGCTTATTCGCGAAAAATACACCTATCCCATTATCATGCTAACGGCTAAGATTGAAGAAACAGACAAGATCACCGGGCTTACGTTAGGCGCTGATGATTATGTGACAAAACCGTTCCGCCCGTTGGAGGTAGTAGCCAGGGTAAAGGCCCAGCTAAGACGCTATAAAAAATATTCTGCTCCCGCAGTAGAGAAAAAAGCAAAGCCGGAGCTTTCCTACCACAAATTGCGGCTGAATACTCAAACGCATGAGTGCCTGTTGGAGGGCGAAGCAGTATCGTTGACCCCGACAGAATTTTCAATCTTACAGGTTCTTTTGGAAAACACAGGAAATGTTGTGAGCATTGAGGACTTGTTTCATGCAGTCTGGAAAGATGAATATTACTCCAAAAACAGCAGCACCATTACGGTGCATATCCGGCATCTGCGCGAAAAACTGAAAGACACATCTGATACGCCACAATATATTAAAACAATCTGGGGCGTAGGTTATAAGATTTAAGAGAAAGGGAAACGAATGAACAGGAAATTGAAACCATGGGTGTCAGTTCTTTTCTTGATTTATCTGGCACTTTTGATCTGGATTATACTATTTAAACTGCAATTTTCTATCAGCGATCTGGACGCTCTGCGAAGTGTGAACCTGATCCCGTTCCACTACGATAATGAAGTCGGTGCGGGATTCCACATAAAAGAAGTGCTGGAGAATCTTCTGATCTTTATCCCTATGGGAATCTATTTACAGATGCTTTTGCCAGAAAGCAGATTCCATGTAAAGCTGGTTATTATCGCTGGATCGAGTTTATTACTGGAAACGGCTCAATATATCCTTGCCGTAGGCCGTTCTGACATTACCGACTTGCTTACTAACACCACGGGCGGCCTTTTAGGAATTGCTTTATATGGCATTATGGTCCGGCTGCTCAAAAACAGGGCCAGAGCGGACAAATTGTTTTTTATTCTTGCTGTAATCACAAGTGCTGCTATCGTTGGCTTACTGGCGCTTCTTTTGCTTGCGAATTGAGGGAGGTATGCTTATGCGAAACAAAAAAACGATTACAAAAAGACGGCTAGGACTGCATTTATATTTGTCGCTGTTCTTGTATGCTGTGGTAGGTTTGGGACTAACTTTGTTTCTGGAATATGCGTTCTCAAAATCTGACAGCACCATTTTGTCATGGTTTCATTGGCGGTCAGATGTCATTTTTATTGTCTATTTAATCATCGGCTTTATCTGCATTTTTAATTACTTTTGGAACAAGCCCTGGGGATATCTGGATGAGGTCATTTCTGCAACACAAACCGTTTATGAGGAAAGCGATCAGCCGGTGGAATTATCAGACCCGCTGAAAGAATCCGAGCGGCAGTTAAACCAGATCAAGATGTCCGTTTTATTAAGCAGGCAGGCCGCAAAGCAAGCCGAGGACAAAAAGAATGAGATTATCATGTATCTGGCCCATGATATTCGCACACCATTGACAACCGTGATCGGTTATCTGAGCCTGCTCCATGAGGCACCAGATATGCCCGAACTACAGAAAGAAAAGTATGTCAAGGTTGCACTGGATAAGGCTGACCGGCTGGAAAAACTGCTAAATGAGCTTTTTGAAATTACCAAATACAATGCACACACTGTTTCATTAAAGAAAGAAACCGTAGACCTGCATTGCCTGTTTGCACAGATAATAGATGAAATATACCCGTCTCTTTCTACAAACGGCAATACAATCACCATTACAGCGGATGATGATTTATCCGTAAATGCCGACCCGGAAAAACTGGCGCGGGTTTTTAGTAATCTCCTGAAAAATGCGGCAGCATACAGCTACCCACAGACAGAGATTACAATAGAAGCAAAGAAGCAGGGAGACTGTGTTCGGATTGTCTTTAAAAATCATGGAAAGACAATTCAACCGGAGCAGCTTGCAGGCATATTTGAAAAATTCAACCGTCTGGACGAAGCCCGGCTTTCCGATACAGGAGGTGCAGGGCTGGGACTTTCGATTGCGGAAGAAATTATACATCTGCATAGTGGAACGATTACTGTTACCAGTGAAAATGAGACGATTTCTTTTGTGGTCATACTCCCCGTTTCCGCTTAGGCAATTTGAAGTGAAATCTTAGGAATTACTTAGGAAATTTCGTGTCCAATCTTTGAGATTGCACTGCCCTTGTCCGATACAATAGGTATTGAACAGGGGCAGTATTTTTGTCTAAGCGAAAGGAGTAAACTTATGGAATTAAAAATGGAACACATAAGCAAGAAGTTTAAGGATAAGACCGCTGTTGATGATGTCAGTCTTACTCTGACAACCGGCGTATGGGGGCTGCTGGGTGCAAACGGAGCGGGAAAGACCACCCTCATGCGTATGATTGCGGATATTATGACACCGAGCAGCGGAAACATCTATTTTGACGGAACCGACATTCACAAGATGGGAAAAGACTACCGCAGCCTTTTCGGATTTTTGCCGCAGGATTTTGGATATTCCCGTGATTTTACCGTCAAAGATTATCTGGAATACATTGCTGCTCTGAAAGATGTACCGGCTCGCGAAACGACTAAGAAGATTGACTATCTGCTGAATATCTTAACCCTTTCCGATGTGAAAAGGAAAAAGATTTCCAAGCTATCCGGTGGGATGAAGCGCCGTGTAGGGATTGCGCAGGCTATGTTGAATGACCCCAAAATCCTTGTGATGGATGAACCAACGGCCGGGCTTGATCCGGGAGAGCGGGTACGGTTCCGAAATTTTATCTCCGAGTTTTCCCATGACCGGATCGTATTGATCTCTACCCATATCGTTTCTGACATTGAGTATATCGCAACAAGAAATGCAATTATGAAAGATGGAAAGATTATTGATGTGGGAACAACAGACGAACTTGTGAAACAAATTGAGGGAAAAGTCTGGACTTGTACCATACCAGATAGAGATTTGGGTCAGTATGAGATGCGTTTACGCATCATCAACCAGCGCGGAGAAGATAACAACCAAGTGTCTGTTCGGTATCTGTCTGATAAATCAGAAATTGAGGGATCTACTACTATATCGCCGCGTCTTGAGGACTTGTATCTTTGGCTATTTCCGCAGGCGGACTATGAAAAGGAGGGAAATTGATATGCGTTTATTTCGATTAGAAGTAAAGCGAATTATGAAATCACGCCGTACTTTAATCCTGTTCACCGTTGCATTGCTAATGTCTATTGTAATGGCATATTTACCAATCAGTTTTGAATCTATTAACCAACCAGGAGAAAATGGAGAAGTTATAGAATTAGATGGTATACCGGCAATTCAATTTAAGAAAGATTATTACGAGAAAACAGCAGGCGAAATTACTCCGCAAAAACTTGCGGAAGCCCTGCGGACCTATCAATCCTATGTAAAAGAATATGGGACGCTTGATGACGTTCCGCTGGACATATATATTGAAAACATTATGGCCATCCGTCCTATGCTGAAAGGATTAACAGAAGCCTTTGCTGATTCTAAAACCGGTATGGCCGCAGACCTGATGGATATTAACCCCGATGAGGTTGAGCAAAGTTTTTATGAAAAATGTGCGTCTCATTTGAATGATATTATGAATTTGGAGCAAAAGGGACACTCCGCAGCGGCGCGGTTTTCTGCAACAAAATATTCCAATGTGAATAAACCATTCCTGTTATATTCCGGCATGAGCAGAGATGCCTTTGACTATATAACATTGTATATTTTTATTTTATCTATTCTTTGTATAGCGATTGCAGCTCCGATTTTCGCAAATGAATATCAGACAGGCAGTGATAGTATTTTACGTTGTACGAAATATGGACGTATGAAATTAGCGATTACACGGATTTTGACAGCTTGTTGTATTTTTATAGTAATTTTTGTTTTGGGAATGGTTATCCACTTATCTATTATAAACCTTGCATTTGGAACGGAATGCCTGAAAACCTCTTTTCAAATGTTGTTTTCAATCATAAACCTACCAAATATAACTTTAGGACAGCTCCAGATTATTTTAGTGTTGGCAGGGCTTCTTTCTGTATTAGCAAGCGTTAGTTGCACACTTTTTCTGTCCGCAAAGTGTAAAGACTCTTTAACGGTTTTACTAATTTCCATTGTGGTATTGTTTTTGCCTATGTTTACTTACAGTGCTTTTGGAGGTGCAACATGGCTTTCCACAATTTTGCCATCTTCAGGTATCGGTATGCAAAACAATTTTCTTTACCAGCTTTATAATTTCAATTTCCTTCATATTGGGGAAATGAGTTTTTGGACACCGCATGTCATTCTGATTACAGCGGCGATTGAAATGCCTGTTTTCCTGTTGTTGACGGTTCGCTCTTACTGCAAACATCAGACAGCATAAAAGGTGACAAAAGACCAAGCAAGAAAAATAGTAATCCATCTATGAAAAGCAAAGATTGACCATTCTGCCGGACGACGGCAAAAGAAAAAAGCCGTCGCACAGCAGAAGTATTTTCACGAGCCTACACATTTTTAC
>OGUC01000678.1_pt1 | contig 17902 bp, 18 predicted proteins | sample 1573701 | NCBI WGS metagenome assembly OGUC01 (sample SAMEA2582017, study PRJEB24529) | metagenome | biome: Human gut stool | place: China | collected 2011
GCATAGAGCACCGCCGTTATGATAATAGAGTAACCATAATTGGTGCCGATTTGGCAGAGATAGACTTAGATAAGTACGGAAGATAAAATGAGGATTTGCAGGAAGCTATTTCTGATGAATAGTATAAAACTTTATTAAAAACTTTGGCGATTTCATAGGAAAAGTGTATTTTTGTACCGTTTATAACATAAAAACGAGACAACGATGAAGACAATAGATCAGATATTAAAGATAGAGGCTGTAGTGCTTTATGTATTGCAGGCTTTCAAGGAAGGGGTTGATTATATCAAGCTCTATAAAATCTTGTATTTCGCCCAGAGGGAATATCTAGGCAATTATGGCTTATGTCTTTTGCCTGATAGCTTTAGAGCAAGAGACTATGGTCCTGTGCCGTCCTTAATTAATAAGGTGGTGAAGATAGCAGAAAATCAGTGCTCTGATGAAACTGCTATCGGATTGTCTGATTTCGTGGATGCAATCAACGTAAGAGGACAAAGAGTCTTTGCGAAGAAATCTCCCGATATGGATATGCTAGCCGATATGGAAGTGAGCACACTCGATGAATGTATTGAGAAATATAAGGATATGGATTCAATGGATTTGTCTGAGATGTCTCATGATAGTGCCTGGAGTCATGCCAATAATAGCCGCAAGGATGATCCCGACAAGGATTATCTGACGGTGATAGACATAGCCAGAGCAGGCAATGCCCCTAAGGAACTGGTGGATTATATTCGTGAAAAGCAACTTCTTAAAAAGGCATTGGCATGATCATAGACGATTCAAGAAATGTGTTGGCACATTTAAAAGCTGAACTGCATGAGGAAAGTGCAGTGAAGGCTTCTGCTGACATGAATATAGGTGACATCGTCTATTTGGAAATGGATGAGAATGATGGCTTGACATTGCGTAATGGGTATGCTACTCGAAGAAAGTATGTAGTAATAATAGGTAAGAACGAAAAAGGCAATCTTGTAGGTTCATTGATTGTGAATTCAAAGATTACTCCCTTTAAGCGTACAGCTGTTATGCAGCAATACCAATATCTGCTGTGCCAAAGTGATTATCCCCAGATACTCAACTATGACAGTTGGCTTGATTGCACAGAACTATTCGAGATGGATGCTAATAAAATAGTATCTGTAGAAGGTGAGTTGAAAGGAAAACTGACAGAAATAGACTTGACGAATGCCTTGAATTTGGTAAGGCGTTGTGGCTTTATACATCGCCAAGCCAAAGAGAAATTTGGACTATTGTAAACATATCACCATTGGCAATGAAATCAAGTATATCAGTGGTGCAACCATTGAGATAGACAGAAGTTTCTTGGAGACTGTGGAATAAAAATCATTAAACATAAAAATCAATTATGGAACCAATTACATTATTGACAACAGTAAGCATCCAACCCCTATTTTGGCGGTTTGAACAATAAGTGCTACCTTTGCGCCATGTTAAACTTTAAATGTTATAAGTATGGTGATAAGTAGTAAAGATCTTGAGAGCCTGTGGCAACGCTATAAAGCGGAGGCGGTACCAGCAGGCATTTCGGTAAATCAATTTTTCGAATCCAATGGAGTTCCTTGTGGAGTCTCATAATATGATTATCTTTGCATCTGCAAACGTTTCATATTATGGCAGATATACATATAGACATAGAGCGCATGATAATGCATTCCAATTACTTGCTGGAGGTAGACAATTCTTCGGCAAGTAATGGATTATCGGATATGGAACGTAAGCAATATCTAGATCAGATAAAGGAATTGGTTCAGACTGTCCAGACACTTCTGGATGCCAATATTGCCTTGGGTAATAAGCAGAAGGAACTACAGGCAGAGGCAGATCGTAAGATTGCCGGTTTGCAGGATCAGGTTGACAAGCTTACTGGAGAACTGCAAGCCCGTAGGCGTAAGATGCATGGCAAGAACAATGAGAAGCAAACTGGTGACAAGTCGGTAAATACAGGCAAGACCAAGGATGAGGAAGAGGGGGAATACATCGAGAATGGATGTGAGCAACCTTCCGATTCTGATGATTCAGACGAAGTTACCGACACAGAGGCGACCAATCCCAAAAAGGATTTGAGCCAACGCCCGGACCACTACAAGACTATGAAGGCTGAAGTTCTTGTGGTTCATGATTGTGACAAGGACAAGCTTAAGGCTATGGGTTTGGAGTTCATTCGCTATACCAGACCTGTCGACCAGTTTGACCGAATCAGTATGACACGTCAGGACCGCTACCTTTATGCTTGGGTACGTGACAAGGATGGCAACGAGTTCGCTTTCTTCGTGCCAAAAGATGAAGGGGTAGAGCAGCGTGCTTGCACTTTTGTCGATGAGTCGAAGTATGACATGCCAAGCATGGTTCCTCATACCAGCAGTACGAGTGGCATGCTTTCAGACTTGATTGTCAATCGCTTTCAGTATGCGATAACGAGTGGACGTGAGATGTATCGCATGGTCAATGAGAAGATGCGTATGTCTAAGTCTACTATTTTCAACTGGTTGCGACATGGGGCAGAGTTCTTGGAGAATTGTCAGGAGACCATCAAACAATGGCTATTGAAACCTGGCTCAACGATTTATTGTGATGAGTCCTGGGTTGACACTAAGGTGACCGATGCCAATGGTGAGGTGCATTATAAGAAACGATATATGTGGGTCATTGTCAACTTGACCACCAAGGTCTGCTATTATCTGTATGGCAGTCGTAAGAAAGAGGTTATCAAGGAGTTCCTTGGTGACTTCAAGGGCACGTTGATGACCGATGCCTATGCTGCATACCTTTACTTCAATAAGTTGAAGGACTGTACTCATGTATGTTGCTGGTCGCACGTTAGAAGACTGTTTGTCTCGGCGAGTCGTGACTACAAGGATACCTTGGCACAGGCATTCATAGACTTGATCGGTATATTATATAAGGTCGAAGTTGAGAATCAAGTATTGGGTCGCACAGAAAAAGAGATAGTCAAGCATCGAGGTGAGGAATCCCTACCAGTTTTACACGACCTCTATCAGCAAGCGACGGCACTATTGAAACAGTTTGAGAAAAACGAGATTAAGCTCTCTGCTAAGTTGCAACAAGCCTTGACATATATGACCAAGCATTGGGAAGAGCTGATGGCATATACGAAGATAGGCAGCGTCTTGATAGACAACAACTGTTGTGAACGCGCAGTCCGCCCATTCACAAATCTCCGAAAGAACTTCGGTGGATTTAGCAGTGAGCAGGGTGCCAGAGTTACAGCAACCTTCCTTACTTTCGTTGAAACCTGCAAGCTAATGGCAACGGCTCCACTGGATTTCTTCAGGGGATTCTTTGACATGATTGTAGCTGGAAGAAGGGATTATGCCTTGATGACAGAGGCACTTTTAGTTAAACCTGTTTAAAAATCAGAAAAGTCCAATTTCTTAAAATACCCTGTATCCCCAGTAAACACTGGGGATGGAGTTGTATTGCCATAGGGGTTGGATGCTTACGATAGATACTCCCATGTTTAGCAAGATTGAACGTGGTGACAGACGAGCAAAGAGAAGCCAAGTGGTTTTACTTGCAAAATATTTCAATGTAGACGAAAAGGAGATGCTCACCCTCTGGCTTGCAGACAAAGTGCTTGATGCTATCGGTGATGAGGATGAACGTGAACTGAAAAGAGATGCCATCGAAGTTGCAAAAGAGAAAATCTTGTAAGAATGAGACTATAGATGCGTATGTATTGTGTGAATAATAGCAAATGTTACAAGATTACGCAATAAACATACTGGCATTCTTGCATTTACTTATAATTATGTTAACATAAAGCAGATTTATCCTATGGCTAAGAAAAAGATGAGTTTCAAATTGAACAAAAGTCCCCAAATGGCAGATGTTCATGTGGCTATATCATACAATATATTGTATAGTGACTACGACACTGTGGATCCTTACTCTTTTATAGAAAATATCCCGACACTACCCATGCTGAACTTTGTTGTAGGTTTACAAAATCAGGTGATATTTTCTATCTCAAATACATCTGTACAGCGTAAAATGATACAAGATATGTGTCCGTGGCTTGAAATTAAAGAGCGAAAGAAAGCATGGGAGTTTCAGAAGGACCAAAGTTTTCCTCTCTTAATAACATGTGATACGACATTTTTGTTCTTCAGACTTGCACTTTCTCGTTTTGTACAGATGGAACAAGGCGATGATGAACTTGATTTGTGCGACGATGAAATGCTAGGTGTATATAAAGCCCTTTTATATTGTAACCAAAAGTGGACGGATGCAGCTTCACCAAATATAAATGATATGCAATTGGGAATGAAAACAGATCCTATGTACTTAACGAAACTATCCGTCAAAATAGATCTTCCAATCGTAGAGTTTAAGCAACATAAGGATTTTCGCACTCAATTTGTTAAAGCCGTACATTTTTTCAAGTTCTGTGAAAACGATGAAACATTTAGAACGTATTTGCCGTATTTTTATGCAGACTATCAATGTCATGATTGGAAGGAATATCTACTTAATCTTTTCCAATTTTACAGTAATGCACTTAATGGGAGTTACGTCCAAATGGATGCGAATGTACCAACATTCATACACAATTTTTTTGATCAATATACTATTGATATTACAGATTCAAAGATTCAGACCATTTGGTCAGACAATAATGGATTAAACTACTTGCGCAGCCATTTCCTTTTGAAACTTGCAAATAAAAATAGTTATTATTTGGTATTAAACACCAACCTATTGGTTGATAAGATGTTTCAAGGTTTGAAATTTGACTTCTTCAATACTATAAAGAAACACAAATTACGTACGAAAGAAGGTAAGAAATATACCGATTACCCCCATTTCAATAGCGTATTAGGGGCTTTTTTTTCTGAGCCACAAATGTTATATCCGTTTATGCATAAGACATTTGAAGGCATTGCCGATAAGTTATTAGAAGGTGCTTTTCTAAAAAAACAAGGTATTACAGGAGAACCAGATTTCTATATGAGACAAGGAGACACTCTTTTCCTAATTGAGTACAAAGACCTTACACTCGGAGACACTATTAAATATTTCAACGATATAAATTTCATATGCCAAGAAATTAAAGAACGTCTTTGTTATGATGGTAATGATTCAAAAGGTCATTATAAACGTAAAGGTGGTGGACAGTTGTTGGCTACAATGAAGGAACATTTTGACAATAATATTTTTAACAAGTTTGATTCTGACATTACAAATGTCAAAAAAATATGTCCGATTATTTTAACAAATGATTCTGCATTTTCAGCAATGGGAATTTCAGGTATTGTTTTGTCATCATATGAGGAGATAAAAAAACGAAATAAATATAAGTTTGGAGATGTTTTTGTAACAAACCCTCTTGTGATTGACCTTGACTCTCTGATAAGACTTAGTTACTTAATACATATCGGGAAATTAAATTTGTGGGATGTGCTGTGGGATTATCTCAAAGACAATCATTATAACATAAAACCATTTAATAGTTTTGTTCACGATAATCTATTACGGTACCATACAATCACAGCAGAAGAAAATGCATTTTTATTTGACGATTTTATTCATAGTATCAATTAAAATGACGATAGCGCTGTATCGGTACCAAGCGTAGCGGTGTAATCGGTACCATGCTATCACTGCAATCGGTACCGCTTGTATCGCTGCAAGCGGTACCAAGATTTCAGTTCTGCTTTTCAATTTGCAAAGGTAATTTATTTTTTCAATTTCTGGCGCATAGAATCGCCTTTTAACTCTATTTTACTTGCATTTGCCACCAAACGGTCCATAATGGCATCTGCCAAAGTAGGATCACCTATGTAATCATACCATTTGGCAATGGGAAGCTGTGTAAATCACCATTAGCCCGTATGGCGGTACCTATATAATATATTACCTTTGCATCCGTAATCAAAACAGTTTGATAATGGAAACAAGGGAATATTTCGAAAAAGTGATGCAGGATTACAACCAAAATCGTAAAGGTCGTAGCTTGCGCAAGTATTGTAAGGATGAGGCAGTGGATTATGACTGGCTCATTGAGTTTAAGAAATCATATCGTTCAAATAAGCTTCAACCAGATGAAAACAAGAAGCTAGGCGAAGGTGAGTTTATCGCTTTGACAGTTGAGGAGAATTTTGTTCCCGAGCAACAAACTCCTGCAGGTTGGCAAGTTGAGAGACTGATATTGAAGTCTCCGACAGGTGATGAGATGGAAATCAAGTGTACTAACCTGTTTGCAGTTGCAGAACTGCTGCGTAAAATGTCATAGCCATGCTGAACTTCACTTCTCGAACAACTTATTATTTGAGTTCCACGCCAACTGATATGCGCAATGGTCGTGAGGGCTTGGCAGGAATCATCCGTGAAAAAATGCAGCATGATCCTTATAGTTATGATGAAGCCTTCATCTTCTATTCCAAGGATTACCGCAAGGTTAAAATATTACATTATGATATCAATGGTTTTGTCTTATACCAGAAGTGGTTTGATGATGGTAAGTTTCTCAAGCCTCGTTTCTTGGAGGCAGCTCGCTGTCATAAGATAAGCCGTGAGACATTGATACTGTTGCTATCAACATCCGTACAAACGGAAATCATATTATGAATACTGATATTAAGAGTTTGATACCATCCATGCATGCAGAACTGAAGCGTATGCAGTCTCGTGTTGCAGAGCTTCAAGTCTCATTACAGCAAGGTTCATCTGATGAAAAGGCGATTCGAGAGGAAATTTCTCGAATGAATCTGCGTCAGGTTGAAATCATGGATGTGATGGTAGAGATACAAGAGTATATTTTGGGCAAGCAGGAAGCTCTGCTTGCTCTATTGAGAGAGCGCAAATCTCTTCTGACAGCAAAAGAAACTTTGGAAAAGAAAAACAAGGAATACGAGGAAAAGTTGTTTCTGAAATCTTATAAGCTTCTGAAAAACAAGTAGTTATATAACTTTTCTTAACAAGAAATAGTTGTATATGTCGCAGAAATTTAGTACCTTTGTAAACATGATAAATAACAAGAGTAATATAGAGATGCAGCTTGCTACGTATAAGTCAATGTTGACTAAAGCTAGCAATGACCTTGCCAAGTCCAAACAGCTTGTTGGCTTGCTCAAACAGCAGATTGAGCAAGGTAATACAGAGTTGTCGGAGGAACTTGACAAGGCAAACGAGCGTATCTCTATGTTAAGCGAAGATTTATCAGATGCAAATGCTCGTATCTATGTGTTGGAGGTGGCTTTGACCCAAGCGGAATCTGATAACTCGGAATTACGAGCAGAGGTATCTCGACTTCATTCCAAGGCAGATGATTATGAAAAGGCAAATGCCTTGTTGGATATAGCAGACAAGGCTCAGGTTGATTATAAAACTATCATCGAGGTTCTCCTTCATAGAAAGTTTGCTCATAACTCAGATATGACCAATCTCTTGAATGGTGTGTTGGATACATCCGACGCAGAGGTCAATGAGTTGGGACTTGATGGATTGAAAAAGAAAATCAGTGATGCTGCTGACGAGGCGTTGGATGAAAAGCATAAGGATGAAGAGTCTAAGGCATCTTCAGCCCCAGAGCAACCAGCTGTAAAACTGCCTAAGAAAACAGAAAAAGAAAAGCAGAAATCAGATAGTCAACTCCCTCGCAAGCGTTATACTACAACAGCTAGAGTTTTGAAGTCCTTCGGCATAGATAAATCTGATCTTCCTGAGAATGCAAAGGTTATCATACGTAAGGGTAAGAAGGACATGTGGGTAGTCCGTCTGTTCTTCTATCAGAAACAAGAGGTTTATTGTAAGGAATACAAGATAGCGCGCTTTAATGTACCTGGCTCTGATCCTCAGAGCAGCAAGTATCCTCAGAGTATCATCAAGGGTAATCCTTTGATGCCATCCTTCTGTAGGTTCTATCTGGAGTCGAAGTTTGCCTATCATCTCTCGGAAAACCGCTTGTTGGATATGTTGTCACAGATGGGTATGAAGGTAGCTCAGTCAACCCTGAATGGTTGGATGCAGCAAATCATGACTTATCTTCGTGAACGCTTGGGGCCTGTGATGCTTGAGCGTATCCGTCAGTGTGTCTATACCCAGAATGACGAGTCAAGAATCGTGGTTCGCAGTCGTGAGAGTAAGGAAGATAAGTTTAAGTACAATGTGGAGTACATCCATGCTGCCCTCTCCATGGAAGCCAAGCTTTGTGTGATGGAATATAAGGAGGGTAGCCGTAGTCACAGTGTGCAGGAAGGTGCCATCTTCAAGGGCTCTTGCATAAGGGTGTTTACTGCAGACAGAGCAGTCTTGTATGAGACAATTGAGAAGGATTTGGAGGAAATGGGACTGGTGCGTACAGCTTGCTGGTTCCATGCCCGCCATCGCTTCGTGGATGCTTATATCTCTGACCATCGTGTGCGTGTAATCATCTTGATGATGAACTACCTCTTCCAGATAGAGCGAGAGTCGAAGATACGCAAGCATACTGCAAAGCAGCGACGCCGATTTAGACTTAAGTACAGTGCATCGATCGTTGGCAAGTTGATGAAGTTGTTGAAGAAGATCAAGCTTGATTCTTCTTATGGTGCAATGGTTCAGCGAGCAGTCAACTATGTACTTGATGACGAGAAGGCCTTCAAGGTGTTCTTGCAGGATGGCCGTGTCGAGATGCATAACAATGCGGTCGAACGAATGTTCCGCCACTTGGCTATGGGTAGGCGAAACTGGATGCATACCGGTAGCCATTTAGGTGCGGAAAACATAGCTTTTATGTTCTCACTTTTTGAGAGCTGCAAGTTGAATGACATTAATTTTGGCGATTATATAGAAGATATACTCACCCGACTGATGGAGGGGGAGCAAGACTTCATGTCCCTAATCCCATGTAATTATAACTCGAACAAAAAGGTGAATGTCAAGGCTGCCTAATAGGTAGCTTTGGCAATACCAATTAATAATATGTTTTTTTTGAAAAATGTTGGATGTGCTAACTGCTGAAAATCAGTAGTTACGTTCTAACGGTGATTTACAAACTATGGAATAATATATTAAAAAGCTTATGGGAATTCCATTAACAACAGAAGAATATGTAAAACGCCACAAAGCAGATTTCCAAGCTTTAGGATTTGATATTCAGTTTTTGGCTTTTGTAATTTTCTTACTTGAGATTAAAGGAGGTGATGTCATTAAGTATGAAACGGAGGATGACTTTGTTATTTTATGTGCAGATGGAACAAAATGGCTTATCCAAGTAAAGAACTCTGTTGATGATGATGCTAAAATGACAGATGCCGATTCTGACTTTTGGAAAACATTCGACAATTGGCTTACGTTATATGCCTTAAGTACTTCCAAGGTAGATTTCTTGAAAGATGGTAATCGGTTTATTCTCTATACTAACAAGAATCTATCCAATTCCTTTTATGAACATATAAAAGGCTTGAAACAGGGAAAATGTGGCATAGAAGAAGTCATTTCTTTTTTGCAGCAAGTAAAAGAAACGGTTTCGTATTTTTCTATAGTCGAAAAAATGTTGAAGTTAGGAAAAGTGGAGTTGAGAATGTTTTTGCTAAAAGTTGAAGTAATGCAAGTTCCCGATTCATTAGGCGCATTATATGAGAAGTTTTTAATTCAAAACAACAGACCAACTAAGGCGGAGCAGATTGTTTGTGAACTGTTAGGAAAATTGCATACAGAAAAGATAAATGCTGCATCTAATCATAAAACATTATCTTATGAAAAAAATGCTTTTCTGAAAGAGTATAGAGGAATACTCCAAAAAGTTAGTGATGAGAGTCTTACTCCAATTATAGATGATAATATAGAAATACCTGAGGATGTAAATGAATTACCTTTTATAAAATATCTGGAACAGATTAACGTGTTGAATTTTCCAGATTCTATAGGAGATTATTATGGATCATGGCTAAGTTACAAGAACTCTATGCAAACGTATTATTCAACACAACAGATGACACCAGAATTAGAGAATTCTATGAATTCTTCAGCAAAAAGAATATGGTCAATTCCTTTTCGTAAGTGTCATCAAAGAATTAGGCAAGATTCATCAGAAGATGAAAAGATAAATGCTGCTCAAAATTGTTTTTATGAAGTCATTGGAAAAAATATACCAATAGACAATATGCGCTCTATATATTCCCCATATTCCTCTGGTTGGTTCTTGAATATGACCAATGATATAGAACATCCTACTATTTGTTGGCATTATGATGTATATCCTAAATTGAAAAAGTAAAAATGAAGCTCTCTGGTTACTATATATATAATAATGTGGCTATAACAGCTTTAGCGATTATGTCCATGTTAAGTGTATCTCCAAGAATACCATTGTCAAAAGTGGCTCTGCTTATGCCGATTTTGTTAGATGATAACATCACTCAAAAAATGACATATCAAAACTATAATAGTTTTGATTCTGTTGTGACACAAAACCAGGTTTATTTGAGCAACTTCAATGATAGATACATTGATTTGCTTTCGCAAGTCGTAAATGGGATATCAATTCTCTTAGACTTGAATTTAGTTTCTTTGTATGGAGAGTTTGTCATAGCAGAAAATGCAGCAAGTTATGAGTCTATATTGTCAAAATGTGATAGCAAGAGATTTGTTTGTATCCAAACTGCTGCTTCTAAGCTATTGAAGTTGGTAAAGGATACTGATATAGCCAATGATTACCATAAATTGAATATTGAGTTATGAAAATTTTTATATCAAAACTATATATATGGTTCGACAAAGGGATAAAGCCTCGTGTCATCACCTTTGAGAACAATAAGGTGAATGTCATTACTGGAAGTTCATCTACTGGCAAGAGCAATATTTATGCTATTATTGATTATTGCCTTTTGTCAGGTCGTCCAAATATTGTTTTCCCTGTCATTAACGAAAATGCAAGTTGGTATGGTTTGGAATTCAATATTGGTGACAAGTTCTTTGCCATAGCAAGGAAAAGACCTACAGTAGATGTTGTTCCACCAGAGCTGTATCTCCAATATGAACCTTTTCCAGATCCGTTTTATCCAACGTCATACAATTCACATGTCAATGATGCAAGGCGAGAGCTTGATAAGGCTTTTGGATATAAATCCAATAATGAACTTTTCTATCGTTCAAGCTTTGTCTTCAATGCTTTGACTGAAAATATAATCACTTCTCCATACGATTTTCTGAACTATAAATTCTATGGTATTGACATGTTTGAAGAAAAGGAAAATCGTTGTAAGTTTGTCGAATCTGTATTGACTCCTGATGTAGAACAGGTATCCAAAATAAGTGAGGAACTTAAAGGTCTTCAGAAGAAAAAGAAAAGTTATGATAGTTACAAAAAGTCATTAGGAAGCAAGACTGATGGTTTTAATGACCTTTTAACTCAACTTGTCAATATGTGTATTGATGCACAACTATTGACAGATAAAATAAAAGACTATCCTGATGAAGACCAGATTCTTGCTTTGAAGCTAGTTTTGGAAGAAAATACTGTTCCAAAGGAAGAAAAAGACAAATACGACGAAGAATTCAAGGCTTTGCAGGAAAAGCACTCGCGCATAAGTCTTCAGTTGACAAACATAAACCGTGCAAAGAAAGAACAGGAAGAATATATCAAGTCATTGGGATTGGTTGAAGACTCATTGAAACCTGTTGAAGTGCTGCACGAGAAAATTATCAGTCAAGGATCCAACATGTGGACATCCCATGTTGTAAATTCTCTAAAAGGTTCCTTGGAAAAGATATCATCAAACAAGCGATTGGTAGAGGCCTTGCCATTTGTCTCTGAACAGGCAATACAAAGCTTGGAATTACAGTTGAAATCAATAGAGGACAGTATGGAGAAGATAACCAAGCAAAAAGGTTCTCTGTACCAACAAGTAAATAACATTAAACTAATTGGTTTCTTGGAATCTAAAATAGTAGAACTGGAACGACTTTGGAAAAAGAAACATAAGGAAGAATTAAAAAATATAGAAATCTTTAGCGAGGAAGATGCTCAGAGAATTTCTGTGCTGGAGCAAATGAAGGAAGCTATTGAGCAAAAGCAGTTGACCACTATTCCAAAACTGAACGAGAGCATCCAGCATGTTTTTGATGGATTCCAATACATGGAGCATTATGAGCACTGCTATACAAAATATGATATGAAACAGGAGCGTCTAATGCTGAATAATGGTAAGTCAATACTCAATTATGATGTTATAGGTAGCCAGTCCAACTATATGTTCCTTCATCTTTGCTTCTTCTTAGGTATTCATCGTTATTTCTTCGAGAATTTGAATGAGCGTCATATCGGTCAGTTTCTCTTCATAGACCAACCGAGCATACCATATTATGCAGGTTCAGAGAATGTAATGACAACCGACAAGGAAAAATTACTTGATGCTTTCGCTGGTATCAACCGATTTATGAAATATGTGATAGAGGAGAAGAAAGAGCAATTCCAAATAATCCTTGTTGAGCATGCACCAGATACTTATTGGACAGGAGAAAACAAGTTGGATTATTTCGTAACCAAAGAAAATTTTACGAATGGCAATGCCTTGATTCCCCAATATGTATTAGAGCAAAACCAAGACAATGAAAATTAAAATTAAAATAGGTAACATAAGCCACATGATAGTTCATTATGTTGGCAACAAAAGCAGAGATGAAGGTGTCTCTTTTTCTGAGAAGGAGCTTGACTTCACAGATATATCTTCGGATGTAACATCCATGTTGGTTAAGTCTTTTGATACAAAAGAACCATGCCATTTCTACTTTGAAAGTACATTGGCATTAAATCCAATATATACATTTGTCAAAACTATATTTGAAGATGCCTCAAGATTTCAAGAGCAATCAGAGTTTATCGCGAAAATTCTCTATGAGAAAACATCCCACCCGATGACAAAGTCAGGAGAGTTGAACATAGTTTATCTGTCTGATTGTGAAATTGATGGCAAGAAGACGGATGCAATAGCCATGCTAAAGACAGAAAACAAGCAACCTGCTTATCAATATTTCCAAACAGAACATGGCTATGAGATAAAAAAGTCAGAGGTCATAAGTTTCTCTAAGGTAGAGAAAGGCTGCTTGATTTTCAATATCAACGAAGAAAATGGCTATGTTGTTTTCTCTGTAGATAAAAAGTCAAAAGGCATTCAGTCAAAGTATTGGAAAGACGATTTTCTGCACATTATGACAGATGCAACGTCATACTCACAAACCAAGAATCTTCTAAACTCCTGCAAGGCTTTCATTGCGGATAATTACTCAGATGAATCAAAAGTAGAAAAAGCCAGTCTTATATCTAAGGTTAGAAAGACATTAGAGCAGACAGAAACCGTGTCAGTCAATGAATTTTCAAAAGAAATCTTCGGTGAAGACGGTTTGGACAAGCAATTTGAAAGCTATTTGTCATCGAAAGACAATCCTTGTCAAATGCAGGAAAATGACATCCATATAGAAATGCCCTTGGTAAAAAAGAAGAATTCTCTTCCCAAAACAACATTGTATCTTGACTCCAATTTTGAGATAAACATCTTGGGTGGTCATGATAAAATAGTGCAAGGCTTTGACGAAGCAGCTGGCATGAATTATTATCAGTTTTTCTATAATAGAGAAAAATAGTGAATAGTTTTAATTATGATTGAAATTAGTAACAACAATGAAAAAGATAGCAATATTTAATCACAAAGGTGGTGTGAGTAAAACCACAACAGCATTTAATGTAGGTTGGAAACTTGCCCAAAAGGGTAAAAAGGTTCTCTTGGTAGATGCTGATAGCCAATGTAATTTGAGTTTATATTCATTGGGTAATCAAAAGTTTGACGAGTTTTATTCTTCTGAGAATAAGAACAATATAAAGGATGCTCTTGAACCAGCTTTCAAGTCTAAGCCACGTTTGATAGAAGCAATTGATTGTATCCAGATACCCAATAATAGTAATTTATATTTATTACCAGGTAATTTGGATTTATCAGAGTGTGAGGTACAATTAGGTCTTTCTTTTCAACTTACTGATTCTGTAGGAGCATTGGAAAATTTGCCAGGCTCATTTAATTATTTATTTGAGAAAGTAGCAGGTCGATACAATTTCGAATATGTGATTATCGATATGAATCCAAGTTTAAGTTCTATAAATCAAGACTTATTGATAACATCAGATTATTTCTTTGTACCGACATCACCAGATATATTTTCATATATGGCGATAAAATCTCTTTCTCGAATTTTGCCAAATTGGGAAAAATGGGCTAAAAATGCACGAAATTTATTTAAAGATGCAGAGTACCCTCTTCCTATGAATACCCCTAAGTTTTTGGGATATACAATAAATGACTATAATTTATCAAAGGGCAAACCGACAAAAGCTTTTGCGGAATTGATGGACAGAATATCAGATGTAATAAATCAAGAACTTGTTCCAAACTTAAAGAATGAAGGGATGCTGTTGGATGATGACAAATATATTGCTGCACAACAATTAAATGCAAACCTGAGAAGTCAGCATCGTGATTTGCAGAAATACTGCATAGCTGAAATTTCAAATTTTAACAAGCTTATAGCTATGTCCAATGATCAGTCTATTCCAATATTTGAGCTAAGTAACAGGGGAATGCAAGAAGGACAAAAAAGAACATTAGGATGGTTTAAAGCCCTTTTTGATATGATTGCTGACAAAATATTATTGATGACAAACGATGAGGAATCCTAAAAACACTTGGAATCTAAACTTGCAAAATGTCAAGAAAATGCATTGGCTACATGAGCAATTATCAAAAATCGTTCAAGCAATGGATCTTAGTGACATTTTGCGTGCAGAATATGTACTGATAGTAAGTGCATTTGATTGTTATGTGCATGATGTTGTGCTTCAAGGTATGACCAATATGTTTTCTGGAAGCAAGCCTGATTGTCGTGCATATAATGAATTTTGCTTGCCAATGTCTGCTGTAAAACAGCTATTAAACTCAACGGATCCAACTATTCGAGAAAGTATTTATAATGCCTCAGTTAAAAAGTTGTTGTCTAAAGATAGCTATCAATCGCCAAAAAGTGTTGAGTATGCTATGACTTTGATAAATCTAAAAAAAGTATGGCATAAAGTTGGAGTAAAATTAGGTATGCCATCACAAGACGTGACTTTAAAATTAGGACTTATTATTCAACGCCGGAATAAAATTGCACACGAAGCAGACATTCATGATCTTGTATCTATGGATAAAACACCAATCGACAGAAGTGATGTTGATGACACGTTTGCGTTCTTGGATCAAATAGTAACAGCTATTGAAGATATTCAAACTACATAAGACGATGATGGAACTATTGATTACAAAAGTCTGTTTTAATGCATTGTACTGATATACAAATAATCATCATGGCAGGTGGCATAGGTTGCCGCTTTTGGTCCATGTCTAACCCCGACTTCCCAAAGCAGTTCATTGACGTGATGGGAGTGGGACGCTCACTCATCCAACTCACGGTGGATAGGCTCAAACCTATATGCCCTGTGGAGAATATGTGGGTGTAATCTAAAAAGTATAGATAATGACTATTGATAATATATTCAGACAAATCCAAGACATAGTTTCTGCCCCAACACCTCCAGTGATAGTATTGGGTAGCGGAGCTTCGATTTCGTATGGAATTGCTTCAATGTGGAGTCTTGCCACTATGTTGAAAGATTATTTTAGTTCGAAGAGTTATGTCTCTGAATCGTCTAAAGAATGCGTAAATCGCTTTCTCTCATTATTAGAAGAGGGGAAAGGCTTGGAAGATGCATTGCTGGAAGCAAAGGTTACTGAAGAAGTAGAGAAAGATATTGTCATTAATGTTTGGAAAATGATAGTGAAGCAAGATATTGAGGTCTATAAGCAAGCAATATCTGGTGAGTCTATTGATTTGAAAGAACTTTTTGATTACCTTATCTATAATCGAGAAGGCGTAGAGTTGAATGTCGTTTCAACCAATTATGATAAAATTGCAGAATATGCAGTTTCTCAGAGTGAAGCCTATCTTAACACAGGTTTTGCCTCCAACTATTTGGGGCAATTAAAAGTAAATTTGGATGGATGTCCAACACGGCTAAAAGAATCTTATACCGGAAAGGTGAATATTTGGAAAGTACATGGTTCTTTGGATTGGTTTAAGAAGGACAATGTTACTTATTGTTTTCCGAATATGTTAGAGATTCCTGCAGGATATACCCCTTGCATTATTACTCCTGGCAATAACAAATATGAAAAAACGCAGCAACCGCCTCATCGAGAATTGTTAAGCAAGGTAGATGAGTGTTTCACAAAAGCCAAAGGTTTTCTTTGTATAGGTTATGGCTTTAACGATGAGCATGTCCAGCCTGTCTTGTTGAATAAGGCTTCAAAAAATGGTCTTCCAATAATTATTGTAACAAAAGAGATTGTTGACTCTATTCGTAAAAATGTGATGGATGCCAAACACAATTTTATTGCGATATATAGTAATGACGCAAATGGGTGCATTATAGAGACCAAAGATGATAAATTGTCAATACCCGATAAGGAATATTGGCGTTTAAAAGAGTTTTGTACCATTATAAAATAGTTGATGATTATGGCAAATGAATCTTTATTAAAATATGGCGTAAAAGAGAGTATAGGGCAAGTGAACGCTGTTGATACAGGAACAGCAACAGTAGTTGTAACAGATGACTCAGTGCTTTCTCAGTTGCAAATCAATCAATTGTTAGCTATAAAAAGTCCTCGTCCAGGGCGACATATTATAGCAATGATTATGAAGATATTTCGTAAGTCAGCTTCTATAGATAAGACAGAGGAAGATGAAGAAAGCGCAGCACTTGAACAAATGTCGCTTAATGTTATCAAGATTGTTTTCATCGGAGAATTCATAGACCATGAAGGTATAAAATTCAATCTTTTCCGTAGAAATGTCAGTGCAGTTCCTTCTATTGATGCTTCTTGTTATAAAATAGAAGGAGATAGGCTTACGGCTTTGATGCAATGTATTTCTACTGATGCTGCAAGTGTGGTAAATCCTTTAAAAATAGGTCTTTATACGATGGATGAAAAGTCCAGTGCCTATTTGGATGGAGATAGATTGTTTCAGCGTCATGCGGCTATCGTAGGTTCTACTGGTAGTGGAAAATCGTATTGTGTAGCACGTATTGTTGAGCAGATGGCAGATTTACCAAATGCAAATGCTGTTCTATTTGATATACATGGAGAATATTCTACAGATTCCTTCAAGAAGGAAGGCATTGCTCATTACAAAATCGCAACGCCTTCAGATCTTGATGAGTCTGATAAATTGAGCAAAGGTATTTTGATGATTCCTTATTGGCTGCTCACTTATGAAGAAATGCAAGCATTACTGTTAGATCGTAGTGACCAGAATGCGCCCAATCAGGCTATGCTTTTGTCTAAAGAGATACTTTCTCAAAAAGAAGAGACAGTGAAAGAAACGTCTTTAAAGGGAAAGATAACTCTAGATAGTCCTATCCCGTATAAATTGGATGTCGTTCTTCAAAATCTCACAAAATTGGATGAAGAAAGGGTGCCTGGAGCAAAGGCGGGTTCTGATAAAGCTGGTCCATTCAATGGAAAGCTCACTCGCTTCAATCAGCGTCTTCAGAATAAACTGGATGATAAACGTATGGGATTTATGTTCCACATGTCAGCAGAAGAGCTATCATTGGATTGGCTGAACAACTTCTGCACGACATTGATGGGAAAAGATGATACAACTAAAAACAGAATAAAAGTTATTGATTTTTCCGAAGTTCCATCAGATGTACTTCCTTTGGTTATAGGTTTGGTCGCTCGTCTTGTATTTACTGTTCAACAATGGAGTGACAGTAATCTGCGCCATCCCATTGCTTTATTATGTGATGAGGCACATTTATATGTGCAACAGATGGAATCAA
>OGUC01000690.1_pt1 | contig 17527 bp, 20 predicted proteins | sample 1573701 | NCBI WGS metagenome assembly OGUC01 (sample SAMEA2582017, study PRJEB24529) | metagenome | biome: Human gut stool | place: China | collected 2011
GGTCAGAGGAAAGAAACAAAGTAGTAAGTAATGATTGGCGTGTTATATTACTGCAACTGTATCAGACGTGATGCAATGCATTGCAATAAAGGAGAAAATCAGGAGGAATAAATGGAATACAAAGGTTTAGAAGTTGGAAACATAATTAAATCATTAAGAATAAAAAAGAATGTATCTGTATTTGAATTGGCTTACAGAGCGAAAATAAGTCAATCACATGTGTATCAGTTGGAAGAAGGAAGTAATAAGATGAGCATTGATCTTTTGTATAGGCTAATGGATGCATTGGATACAGATGCAAATACAATATTGGGGATAAAGGAAAAGGACGAAGAATCGGTGGATAACAGGCTGAAAGAGTTAAATCCTAAGATGAAGGAAACACTGACGGAGTTGTTTTTGAAGACAATAGATGGAGTGGAGAAGTAGAGAACTTTATTAGGAATATAATTAATAACCAGAAATGCAAAAAATAAGGTATGTTCTCTTACATTTCCGGTTATTATTCATAAAGCACAAGCAATATCTATTCTAAATGTAATGTATCAGATATTTCTTTAGAGTTGTATATATTGTTAAATTTAAATGTACGAGTATTGTTTTTGGGCAATATATTGTGTTGATCTTTGTTAAGAAAAATATGCCCGTTTTCTTTATACAATGGACAAGTAACGTATACTTGCTCATTTTCGTATACTATTGCGTAAAGTTGGTAGGATTTATCATTATCTTCTGATTTAAAAATATTGCATTCAAATGTTTCATCATCAACGGATTGTTGAATTATTTTAAAGTTTGAACGATTGGATTCGCTTAATTCTCCGTATACAAAGGAGAAGAACAATAAAATTAAAAGAAATACAACTAATATTAAAGCAATTTTTTTAAAACTTTTATTAGTTAAAGGCGTTACAGTATCAGGAGAAGCAGCCGAATCTTTAGTATTACATTTATCTTTATAATAGTAGTAAGTAAGCATAATTCCGTAGAAGTTAAGTATAAATACAGTTAATAAAGGTAATAACAAAGTAAGTATAATATAGTTCGTTGGATAGGAAGATAATTCTAGCATAAAATCTCTTAAATCATACATAGAAATTACTATTACAAAAATAAATAACAACACATATTCAAGAACTACAAATGAAAAAGTATAGAGTACTCGTTTAAAAATATTATTTCTGTAAGTTGTTATAAGCAGAAAAAAGTAATTTGATATAAAAATTATTACAAATATTGATATAGAATGAAGTAATTGTAGAAATAAATTGTCATTCAAATGAATGTATGATTTGTCAATGTTATAGATTGAGAAAACCCCTAATAAATATGAAAAACCAAAAGCACGAATAATCCATATAGCAATTGTAATTGTTGCAGCAGTTATAGTACTAAACTTTTTAAAATCCTCTTTTGCATAATTAATTATCTTATCTAGTATTTGGTTGATATATAGCGCAAATCTTTTTAATCCTGTAAAAATTAAAATAGTAGATATAGGAGATTCATTTTGTGTTTTATTATTAGTCATACGTGTCTTTACCTTTCTTTATTGTAGAATGTTTGAATCACATGCTGACAATAATGCACGAGCATATTTTCTGCCAGCAGAGATTACGAGTGATTTAGTTACCATGAATATCCAAATTAGTAAAAAAAGGATATGAATTATTAATATTCCTAAAAGTACATTTATATCAAAGTTAATGACCTTGTATTGGGTTAAAGTAATCAAGAAAATATTGGATATTATACCTATAATAGAACTTATAATGCTATATGGCTTCAAACCTAGAAGATTGTAAGTAAAACCAAAGTTAGCATTTTCTTCTGCAATTAAAGGAAATTTTGCAGAGTCGCGTGTTTGAGAAATTAGCCAAGTAACAGCAGTAGATACACAATTAAACATATTATCATCATCAGCCAAAAGTTTAAATTCGGGTAAATGTGAAGAAAGGAAATCGTAATATCTTTTCTTAGTTAATGGGTCTATATAATTACTAGATGGAAGTAAAAATTCTTGTGCAGGCAAAATTTGTGGAAAACATCTTTTCATTGCTTTAACCCCTAAAGTGCGACAATGGACGATTATTAAATTACATATACCATAAGTAATTGTTGCAACTACTATTGTTGATGAAAAATTGTGTAGTTCGGGAAATAAAAGATATAATTCAAGGAGCCAAGGTGCTGTAAAAATTATTGCAACACTAACTCTAGATCTAAAATTGTAAGTTCCTAGATTGGAAAAAATCTTCATTTTAATTAAACCTCCTATAATTTATAAAAACAAGTTTCTAAACGCTTATTTAAGTCGAGCAATTTGTTAGTTCTGTAAAAAAGAATTTCTGATTTTGTAAGATTAAAAGAAAAACCATAGGAACTTCCTTTGAGTAATTCAACAAGATTATTTTTATTTTGAAATGGAATATATAATGTTTTGTGGGGAAGTTTCATATTAGAAAAGTGGACAGTGCCATCACAAGTGATGGCAACTATTACACTTTCAAGAAGTTCATTTTTTTGCAAATAATCTTTTACAAAAATATTGTGTCCAACAATAAACAGAACATCTAAACAACCTGTAGGTATACTTGTCAATCGAATATATTCATCATTAATTTGGCTTATTACTAACCAAAGATTAAAAGTATTATAAAAATATTCTTGACGAGCAGATACTTCATTTTTAAAACAGTTTTGTAAAATAAGTTGCATTTTATACCCCCAAATACTGCCCAGTGCGAATAGAATTGAATGAAAATGAAGAACTGTTTAAAATGATATTGTCGGTTAACTTTGTGTTATAAACTCTATATCCTGTTGTGTCAAGTTTGTCAGAACCTCCATTTGTATTTCCTGTATTATCAGAAATAATATAAATGGTATTTATTTGATCAGATTTTGCGTCAAATATCTTTTCAGCCTGAACTTTTTTCCCATGGTGTGGCAATTGGACAGCATCGTAGTCGCGTACTATATTCTCAATGGCAGGATATGAACAATCACCACAGAGTAATAATGTATAACTGCCAATTTTAACTTTAACTTGTATACTGGTTGCATTTACAGCTGTTTCACCATCTATAGTATTTCCTTCGCGTCCATCTAAATTTTTAGCAACAGCGTCAATCATATAATCAAAATCAGGGCCAATAATACTTACGTCCTCGCATAAGTCCTCAGGATGCTCATAAATATCTTCTAAAGGTGCACCTGATAATTGCGCAATATTATCATATAAATCTAAAATTTGTTTAGCAACAGAGTCACGAGATTTTCGACCATCATCTATCGCATCTAGAATTTTGTCTTTATATTTCAGAAGCAATGTTGTACGAATAACAGAAACTTTGTCTTCGTCTAAAAGTTTTAGAATGCCGTCAAAATGATCAGAATCATTGTGAGATAATATGATTTTAGCCTTATCAAATCCATTTTTAGACATATAATCCATAGCTGCGTTTGCATGTTGTTCATGGCCACAATCATAAATGATGAGGTCTTCTCCGGTATTGATTAAAATACAATCACCATAATTTGTAGAATCCGAATTTTCATAGTTTTTTGAACTTAAGATAACTATTTCTTTCATTAAAATACTCCTTTTCTTTTTTCTTTTTTTATATATATAAACAATAACCAAAGAAAATCGAATGAACGTTCCCATTGATAATAAAAGAAATATGTGTTAATCTTCTAACAATGATATGATTATATTATTGTAGGGACCAGTAGTTACAGCTACTGGTTTCTTTGATTATTGGAATTTTAGCAATCATAAAGAAAGAGTGCTAATTACAGAAAGCATTATATGACGATAAAAGAAGAAAGTCAACATAAATGTTACAAAATATTACAAAAAATACAAAAATACAAAAACAGATTGACTATTTAATGAAAAAATGTTATTTTTTATCTAGAAATAGAAGGGAAAAATGAAATGTTTACCAAAATTACATTAAAAAATTTTAAATCTTTTAAAAATGTTGAAATAAATTTGGAACTAAAAAAGGGTGAAAGTAAGCCCCTAGTTATAATATATGGAGAAAATGGCAGTGGGAAAACAACAATTTCACAAGCTTTTTTAGCGTTAGAAAGAACTATGCAAACTATGCAAATTAAGGGAATGCTTAAAGATTTGCTTGAAGATAAAGTTAAGATAGATGATGATTTCCCTGTTAAAACGGATGTTATGTTTAAAATTTTAAAATCAAGATTGTCAGTTAATGGCATTGAAAATATTATAGATGAATATAAAATGATTGATTCGAATGAAAATATGTCATTGGAATATGAATTTAATATTGAAGGTGCAACAGGAAGTTATTATGTTGAGATGGACTCTTTCAGTGTTGTAAGAGAAAAATTGGAATATAAATTAAATAAAAATAAAGGATGTTATTTCGATATAGAAGATGATAAAATGTACATAAATGAAAAAATATTTGAGTCAAAAGATTTTTATGAACTCATAAAGAACCAATTAGAAATGTATTGGGGTAAGCATACCTTTTTATCTATTTTATATTTTGAAATGGGTGATAAATCAGATACATACATCAATTCAAATATATCTATAAATTTAATGAAACTTATGTCGGCGTTTAAAAAGATTGATTTCCGTATTCCTCGAGCAAATGATGGACAGAACAATTCATTAGACACAGACAATCCAATATTAGATGATTTAGTAAATGGAGTTGTAGAAAAGAGTAAAGAGTATGAATTAGATAAGGTGGAGATATTATTAAATAGTTTCTTTAAATCTATGTTTAGCGATGTAATTAAGGCTTTTTATAAAAGAAGTGATGATGAAAATAAGGTTGTATACAAATTATTTTTAAGAAAGCAGATAGAAAATCATGAATACGACATTGATTTTCAACTTGAGTCAAATGGGACAAAAGAGATTATTGGGTTATTACCTTATTTAATTTCGGCTGTTTCAGGCAATTGTGTTATTATCGATGAATATGGAATTGGAGTTCATGATTTATTAGCTACAAAATTGCTTGCAGCTATAGGAGAACAAATAAAAGGACAGTTGATTATTACTACTCATAATACTTTGTTAATGGACTGCGCAGGTGTAAATCCGGAAGCGTTATATTTTATTATGAATGACAAGACATTTAGAAAATCTGTTAAGTGTGTAACTGAAATTGAAGATAGGTTACATCCAAATTATAATTATAGAAAACGATATTTCACTAATGATTTATATAAAGATGCCTTACCAGATTTAAGTAATAATGAAATTAATTTAGAAGAGTTTGCACAGTTATATTAATAACTAGTATTATGATATAAATTATAATCAAACATTGAGGGCGTTCGTAATTTCATAAAAATGTCATATAAAATTAAAAAGGCTATGCACCACATTACTGATAAGTGGAGTGTAGCCTTTTTAATATCTAAATAAAGGAAAAACATGTATGAAATAAATAATAAAAAGTATCGAAATATAATTATTTATTCAAAATAATAAATTCATTATTTTTAAAATCGCATGGGTAAAAGGAAACGATATCATCAGTAATATCTGTAATATATTGATGCTGTACTTCTTTAAAATGATCACCAAAATTGTTATCTAAAAAATAAGATAGCGTTAATTTAGATCCTGCGAGTAAGTTTATGTTTTTAGAGTCTATAATAAGTCCAAGTTTAGCGGAAGAATCGAAATTATTAGACGGCAACATAATATGATTAATGTGTGTACCAATAGTGCTTAAATTGTATTCTGCTAAGCAGATTTGATTATTATCGGTAAATTTTGCAGAATCAAATCTTAACCGAGCAAATGCGAAAGATGTGTTGACAACATCTAAAACAATTAGAACTGAAGAAGTTAGATTGAGTGGTGATTTTAGTTCAGAATAATAAGGATAAGGGAATTTAGCGATTCCTTTAATTTTGCTGTTATCGATCGAAGTTTCAAAATCAACACGCAAAATAGAAATGCTATTTAGCATTACATGTGGTTCTGTATATAGACGAAGTTGTGTGTTTTCAATTTTATGAAGTTTATTATTTAACTTTAATGTGTATATACCAATTATTATAGCTGCTATTGTACCCAATAAAGTTCCAAGAGCTGATAAAGAAGTCCAAAACAAATTTGGGCTAAATTTGTTAGTATCATCAAATATTAAATTCCTAAAGTCAATTAGATGAATAGCGTTAATTTTAAATAAATATATGCAAAACAATATTGCAAGAAAAAGTAGTATTGTGGATATAATAAAAAGCCAAAAACAAATGTTATTAAAAATATTTTTGCGCTTTTTAGGGGATTTAAATATTTTTTTCATAAACGACCTCCGAATATTTTGATTAATATGATATTATAAAGAGAAAGTATTGTTTTTGCAATATGTTGAATAGAGTTAGCAAAAATGAAATTAATGGTGATATCAAATTGGGACAAAAATTAAAGAAGTAAATTTATGTCATGGTATGCTAGAAAAGAATTGATTGCTTTATGTATTACAAGCGAGGCTGTTAAAATTATTTATTGTTAAATAAAACCTTGAAAATATGACCGTCATAAATTATACTGTAATCAGTAGGAGGTAGTGGTATGGCAAAGGTTGGCAGACCAAAGATAGAAAATCCGAAGGTTAATAAGATTTCGGTTAGGCTATCAGATGGGGAACACGAAAAACTCATTGAGTTTGCTAAGGAGCATTCAATGACAAAAGCAGAGACTTTCAAAAAAGGTTTAGAACTTTTGTATGAACAATGCAAATAAATTGCAAGCCAGTTAGTACTATTCTTCAGTATGACCACACCGTGGTAACAAAAATTTAATAAGTCAAAATAATTAAAAATATTATTAAAATAAAAGGCAAAATACGGACAGAAAAAGCAAATAAAAACACCTTTTAACCGTCAGCCTTTTTAGAGTTTGAATAGACACAAAAATCCCACAAAGCCTTTATTTATGGGCATTGTGAGAGGTAGTGATTATATCGTGGCAACGATATGGCAACACTAAAACAATTTACCCATATGTATAAATGAAAAAACCTTACTGATTTTGAGGAGTCAGTAAGGTTTTTTTATGCTCTTTTATAAATCAATTAGTTTATGATATCCGTGAGTATTAGCCGGATAGTTGTATCTCCAATTATCGTATTCTTCCTTGGAGATTTCTCCGGTATCAAGCTTAGACTTCATCTTTGCCCAGGACTTTGTCTCATGACCTAAAGCGTCGTGGATGGCACCTAAATCAAGGGTAATATGACTTCCTTCCTGTCTGACGGATATACCATAAATATCTTCAAGAGTGAACAGAAGCTGCATAATTCCCACATGAGTATCAATGTCAGGAACATTAATGGCCGCAGGAGAAACTTCCAAAATGGAAGAAAGAGTTTCAATCAAATCATCCTTGGGAACACGTTTCTCTGCTTCATATTGAGCCATGCGGATATCAGCAGTACTTTCCTTAAAACCTAACTGAACTCCCAATTCCTTTTGAGTTAAACCTTTACGCTTGCGAAAAGTTCTAATTCTTTCACCAATTGCCATAACAAACCTCCAATTTAACATAAAAATTCCCAATGCGGGATAACTTAAACAAATTCGCTATGGTCAGTATAACATAGGTAAAAATGTATATCAAGAAAAACTTAAACAAAAAAAGTTAATTTTTCTATTGACTTAAACTAAAAAGTTTAATATAATGCACATTATCTTAAACAAATATGTTTAAGAAATATAATACAGGAGGAAAAAAACATGGAAAAGAACTTTATGACAGTCGACGATGTTGCCGAAGAACTTTCTGTTTCAAAGTCCAAGGCTTACAAGATTGTAAGACAGCTTAATAAGGAACTGGAAGAAAAAGGCATCATCACGGTAGCAGGACGTGTCTGTACTTCTTATTTCAGAAAAAAAGTAATGTACAGCGGTGATTAGAAAATATTTATTAAAGGAAGGTGATGAACATGAGCGTTTATTCTTACATGGCAAATAATAAGAAAAAATGGAGAGCTGTTTATCGCTATACTGACTTTACCGGAAAAAGAAGACAGACACAGAAAAGAGGCTTCAACACAAAAAGAGAAGCGGAGTTTTGGCTTGAAAATAAGAAGAAAGCCGAAAACGGACAATTGAACATGACATTTGGAAGTTTTTATGAAATATACGAAAGAGACAAGAAGGCAAGGGTAAAGGAAACCACCTTTGAGACAAAATCATATGTGGCAAGAGATAAAATCCTTCCTTACTTTAAGGACAGAAGAATGGATGAGATTAAACCAAAGGATGTAATGGAGTGGCAGAATGAACTGCTTAATTACAGGGATGAAAAGGGAGAGCCTTATTCATCAGGTTATTTAAGAACGATTCACGCACAGCTTAGCGCAATATTTAATTTTGCAAAAAGATATTATGGGCTATCCACAAATCCTGCGGCAATAGTCGGGACAATGAAAAATGACGTTGAAAAGGAAGTGGAAATCTGGACAAAGGAAGAATACCTGAAGTTTTCGGAAGCAGTCATGGACAAGCCATTATCGTTTTATGCATTTGAAGTATTGTACTGGACAGGTGTCAGGGAAGGAGAACTACTGGCACTTACTCCGGCAGACTTTGATTTTGACAATAACACAATGAGAATCAACAAGAATTATCAGAAGGTAAAGGGGCGTGAAATCATTACTTCCCCAAAAACAAAAAAGAGTAACAGGGTGGTAAAGATTCCACAGTTTCTTGCAGATGAGATTAAGGATTACATGAAATGCTTTTATGATTTAAAGCCTGACCAGAGACTTTTCTATAAGTCAAAAGGGTATCTTGGACACGAAATCACAAGAGGTTCAAAGAAGGCGGGAATTAAGAGAATCAACATTCATGCCCTTAGACATTCTCATATTTCATTACTAATGGACAGGGGATTTTCGGCACTTGACATAGCTGAAAGGGTAGGACATGAAGCAATAAGCATTACCTACAAATATGCCCACATGTATCCAAACAAGCAGGATGAAATGGCAAGAAAACTTGAAGAGGAAAGGAGTCAGGAATAATGGAAAAAGTATTAGACAGTCACGGCAGGTGGAGAAACAGGATAGTGTCATTCAGGGTTTCTGAGGAAGAGGCAAAAATCATTAATGATAAGGTTGCCCTGTCAGGACTTACAAAACAGGAATACATTATCCGCAGGCTGTGTGAAAAGGAAATTGTGGTAAATGGAAATCCAAGGGTTTATATTGCCTTAAAAAACAGACTTAATGAGGTGTACGAGGAGTTAAAAAGAATTACAGGTGCAGGTGAGGTTGATGATGTTTTGTTAGAGATAATTGAACTAATCGGTATTACCATGAACGGAATGAAGGAGGATTAAGAATAATGGATAATAAAATAACAGCGACTGCCCATGACATATCTGTTGGCGCAGATAACGGGCAGTCACCAAGTGTTACCAAACACACTAACAGTATAACAGATAATAATTGTGCCCGCAATTTGCAATCCACCGGTACCCCGGTGGGTGAAAATCTGGAAACAGTATCAATGGAAGAACTTTATGACACGGTATATCCGATTAAGAAGCCCTTGGTGGAAGATCTGATTTACAACGGAGTGTATCTGTTTGTCGGTGCACCAAAGGTTGGAAAGTCGTTTTTAATGGCTGAAATAGGTTTCTGTGTAAGTGCAGGAATTGACCTTTGGGGGCATAAGACCAATCAGGGAACAGTGCTGTATCTGGCACTGGAAGATGATTATGCAAGACTTCAACAGAGACTTTCAAGAATGTTTGGAATTGATGTGGCAGAGCATTTTTACTTCGCCACACGTTCCAAAAATCTCAATGAAGGTCTGGAAGAACAGCTTAAAGCGTTTCTTGTGGCTCATGCTGATACAAGACTTGTAATCATTGACACACTGCAGAAAATCAAGGAAATAAGTGGAGATAAATTCAGTTACGCAAACGATTATGACATCATTACAAAGCTAAAACACTTTGCTGATGAACATAACATTTGCATTCTGGTGGTTCATCACACAAGAAAGATGGATTCATCAGATGCCTTTGAAATGATATCGGGAACAAACGGACTGCTTGGTGCAGCTGACGGAGCTTTCATCATGCAGAAGGAAAAAAGAACTGACCTAAAGGCTACCGTTGACATAACAGGAAGAGACCAACAGGACCAGAAACTTTATCTTAAGTTTGAATCTGAGTTGTGTTTGTGGAAATTTGAAAAGGCTGAAACAGAGCTGTGGAAAGAGCCGGAAGACAAAGTACTTTCTGCTGTTAATACATATCTGATGGAAGCAGGATGTTTTCAGGGAACGGCAAGTGAACTGATGGATAGGATACCGGAGATTGATTTAGTTCCGAATCAGCTGACCAGACAGTTGAACATTAAGGCAGGAAGGCTGTATGAGGATTATGGCATCAGGTATGACAATAAGCGTTGTCACGATGGCAGAATCATAACTTTGGAATATGAAAAAGAGTAAAGCGTGACGATGGTGTCGATGGTGACGATGTTTTATGGTACGTAAATCATCGTCACAACCGTCACGCATCGACACGGAACAAGATTGATTACAAAACAGTGAGGCTTGAAAATGAGCAAAAACAGAATGATAAGCAATGAATTAATGATGGCTTTGATTAAGTATCATATATTAGACATGAAAGATAATGAAGAAATTAATAATCTTATAATTTCTGAATTGGAAGAAAAACTAAGCAAAATGTCAAGGCACGAGGATTACACAAAAAGTAAAATGGCACCTACAAAAGAAGAGAGGGAAGAGTACAGACAGAAATATCTTGACGCCGTTGGAATGCACCGGGACTTTAGATGGTAGTAACAGCTTGCAACATAATTAGGTTTCCCGTTGATAATATCAATACCTGCAAGTGACACTTGCAGGTTAAAGAATAATCAGGGAGAACCAAAAAGGATTGGATACAGTTAAAAGTTAGTGACATGATGTCACTTTCTTTTGGAGTGAGAACCTCGGGACTTCGAGTCCCCAGGTTAAACATAATGTAGCTGCCATTACAATTACAGCAACCACCAAATGCCATTTGACAGGTTATAAGTAGGGCAGTGAGGGCAGCTGTATAAGCCCTCGGCAGAGCCCCCGCAGTTGTGGCATTGACAGAACTGCTAGGGGGTTATCAATTATGGCAGAGCCAAATTGATAAGAACCACCCGTTTTCAATAGCCTCGGGCAGACTACTAAAGACTAACAACGTGCAGGTGTCACCGCACGTATCAAAACAATAAAAGAAAAAAGGAGTGAGATTATGGCAGGATTATCATATTCAGCACACCTGAGCCAGAAGAACAGTGCCATTAACAGCAAGGCAAAACTCTCAGGTGTTGCAAAGCACAATTTACGAAAGTACCGCTCCTTGGAATACGATAAGGAGAACATAGTAATTTTATGGGGTACGGATAAATTAGTGCAGGATGTAAAAAAAGTATATAAGGAACAGTTTGACGAAGCAGTCAGGGAATATAACAAAAAGCAGACAAGGGATGACAGAAAGATTGATGATTATTTTGAAAAGACTGCAAAGTCAAACAAAGACATGGCAGTGGAACTTATTTTTCAGATAGGAGACAAGGAGTTCTGGGATAAGAACCATGACAAGAGAAGAAAGATGGATGCAGCATTTAAGGAAATGCTTAATCTGTTACAGAAGGAAGCACCAAATCTTGTTGTGGCAAATGCAGTGATACATTATGATGAGGCAAGCCCACACATGCACGTGGTGGCAGTTCCCGTAGCTGACGGATTTAAAAAGGGAATGTCAAGGCAGGTGTCAAAAAGAAAGGTTTGCACAAAGGAATTTCTTGAAAATGTACTGCAGGGCAGAATAAGAGAATACGCAGAGGGCAGGTCATTCATATGGATTGGAGAATTTCTGAAAAGAAAGGAAAAAGGTCGCAATAATGATTTGGCAGTTAAGGAATATAAGGTAAAAAAGGAAAATGAGAAATATGAAAAAGCAGTAAAAGAGGTTGAAAATCTGAATAATGAAATTCTAAAAAAGACTGTTGAAAGGAAAATAGCAGATAAGAAGCTGGAGGAAACATATAAAGAAATGAAAGAAGCTGATGCCGTGGCACAATGGGGAATAAAGGACATTAAAGAATTTGAAAAAAAGGTAGCAAAAGGTCCGGAAGAGCCTAAAGGACTGATGAGTGCAAAATCTTATAGAGAAAAGATTGTTATGCCGTTTCTTGCAGGTTTAAACAGAATATTTAAAAGAATAGTTAAAATGGCAAAAAGCTGCTTTGCGGAATCAATAGAATTAAAGAAGAAGCTGGAGAGGGTGGATGAAGATAGGAAAAAGTTGATAAGAGATAATGATGAACTTAAATGGTCTAAAGAATATCTGGAACAGGAACTTGATGAAAAGAATGAAAGGATTTATGAATTGGAAGAATCAGAGTTTTTGCTTGGATATTTTAGACGATTTGTTAAGGATGAGGATTATGAAAAGATTGTGGAGATGGGGAAGGAGGAAAGGGAAAATAATTTAACATTATAAATTTGCCATAAGAATATGGAATGAAAATAATTTATACTGAAAAATAGTGTAAAGAAAAAGAAGAAATGAAAAAATATCAGGAAAATACTGAGAAAAGAAACATTAGCAATTCGGAAGTTAAAATTATAGATAAAGTAATAAAATCAGTAGAATCATAAATGTTATTAGAAATTAAGTCGTTTTAGTTAGTCTGAAGCAACTTTAATAGTTAAGATAAAAGTATTAGTGTGGTTAATATTGAATACTAATAAGCTCAATTAATAGTTGTAATAGTACTGTCGGCTTTTAATTAAATAGACTTATGATTCGGTATATCCCTGCACCCCCCCAGGTTGCAAATTAAAACAAAAAAAGATTTTGTAGGGAGTTATTTTTATGGGAAACTTAATATGAGTGTATAATAAAGAATTTTTTAAACAAGGTGTTGATAAAACTTAATTTAATAGAATAAATTAAATATTATTTAAGGAATTGTAATGCTTGACATTGAAGAGACTTATGTGTATGATAGCTATGTTTATTTTGTAAAATTTGGAAAAAACAAAGGAGGAGTTGATGTTATGAAAAGAAAATTGAAATTAATATCATTATTACTTGTTGTGACGCTTACAATTGGATTACTTGATACGCAATATTACTCAGATGCTGAAAGAGGTGCATTAGCAGCTGATTATGAAAATTATGTTGTTAATGATATGAGAGATGTGCATGTCTATTCAAAAAGTAGATTAGAAAAATTTGTAGATAATTTATCATATAGTGAAAAGTCTGATAAGAAAATAAAAGCAAAGGCCGTGAAAACAATTCCATTAAGTGTTTACAAAGGCATTAATTATACTTCAGCAGAAGATGAAGAAGAGATGGTTGTAATTGAGAATGATATAGATTACGATATTGAGACAGGAGAAATTGAAGTCGAAGTTTCTTGTCTAGATGAAGAAACAAATGAAGTTGTTGAAGAAACAGATGTTACTGGCAATGTAGCTATACAAGATGAATATATTATAGGAACCTATGAGTATAATGACGAAATATATGATTTAGGTGAGGTAATGGAACAAGTTGAAAATGACGAATGTATAGATGATTGTATCTTGCCAGCAATTCTTATTGGAGCTATCGTAGGCGCAGCTATCGGAGCTGTGGTAGGTGGTGTGACTTCATATGTTAAATACAAAGAGATAAGATGGCATTATGTCGCAGGAGGAGCTGTCATAGGAGGAGTGCTTGGTGCTGCTGCTGGTTGGGGAGTAGGCTATGTTGGAACTAAGGCATCTGTAAGTGCAGTAAAAGTTGCATCACAATGCAGGAAAGTGTCTAATTGTATGAAGTCTAAGAGCGCATTCAAATTTACAAAAACTGTGTTAGGGCATACTGAAAGACCATATCGTTCATCACAGTTACTAGTAAAAGAAATAATGAAATCTGCTACAGGAGTAGTAGATAAAACCGCTGCAAATTGTTATAAATGGAAAGTTCCAGGAACAATGAATAAGACAAAAGGAGTCTGGGAGTTGGTTGTTAACACAAAAACAAAAACAGTTGTTCATTTTCTATTTAAAAAGTAATAAGGGAGATAGTTTTGAAATTTGAAATTATTGGTACAGACAATACTATAGCAAGGAGTCTCTATCAAGTTGAAGAAGAAAGCCTAATGATATATGGAGAAAAAGCAGGCGCTAGTTTATGTATAGAGAATACATATTTGACTATAGATGTTGATATTGACACAGGCCTATTTGTTGGAATATCTGGATTTTTAGGGAATATAAATAATATTTCTTCTACAAAAGTATCAAATATTACACCAAAGAGAGGAATGTTGATTTATAAAAGGTATCAACATTTAGAAAAAGGAGTAGGGTATGATATCGGATACAAAGGAAAAATTTTTTTTGACAAAGCCAAGAAAATAATCGTTATATTAATGGAAGACCAACCCAAAAACGGAGAGTGGTTTTGTGTGACACATAACATAAATGTTTTGCTGAATGATGGTGAATTGTGTGAAATCAGAATAAAAATTTAAAGGAAGAATAGCTTTGAAAAAAATATATTTAATTTTTATTATTAATTTATTATTGTTAGACTTGCTATGTTTAGGTACATTTGTCAAAATTGTTTCTTGCAATGAGCACGGACAAAGTGATAATAGCCCTATTAGTAAGGTCATCAATAATATTTGTGAAATAAAAGTTGGCGAGAATAAAACAAGCATGGGAACGGGAATATATATTGGTGACAATAAAATCCTAACATGTAATCATTTAGTGGAGAAAACAAAGGAAAATATAATAAAAGCAAAGTTCTATCAATCTAATGGCTGGCAGGAGTGTAAAGTTATAAGAGCTAGTAAAAAAGATGATCTTTTACTACTGAGTTTGAATATAAAAGAGACGGGTAATCATCTGTCTCCAATAACTTTTAGTGATAAAGATAGTATTATATTGGGAATGGAAGTTTACAGTATTGGCAATACATTGGGAAATGGATTAAGCGTTTCAAAAGGGATTGTAAGTTGTGCCTATAAAAAAATCGTTCGTAATTCTAAAGAAATGGGAGTGGTGCAAACGAATATTTCAATTGAAAATGGTGATAGCGGAGGACCTATATTTAATGCTAATGGTGAAATAGTAGGAATAAATTCATTTAGATTATTAGATTCATATGGTAATCCTACATATGCTAGTTCTTATGCTGTTTCAATTAAAGAAATAAGAGAGTTTTTATCAAATGAATAAAGATGAAGTTATTCAATCAGTTATAATAAGTTACTTTGATTTGCAAATGTAATTTGTTTATAACTTCAATTCTTAATAAATAAAATTATTTTAATACATCTCCTTATATAAATAGTGTCTTTTATTAAAATTACATGTTTAAGAGTTAAGCATTTATCAGAAATGGTACATGCTTTTTTACACTTAAAAATGGAAGTGAGGAAAAAATAATGAACGGAATAAAAGAAATTATGTTTGAGGTTGATGGAAATGAAAAATAGAAAGGGTATAAAGCCTCTTGGGGTAATACTTGATTAAGCAAAAAATGAACTTACACGATATTTAATAGAAATCCAGAAAGTAATATATGAGAGGCTATTCCCTGTGAATTATGTTATGTTAGTATATTTGAAAAATAAAACAGAAAGGGAAAATGCAGAGAAAGAAATCTAAGAAAAGGATTTAAGAAAAGTTTTTTGAAATCTCTTTGCAAATAATCATAAACTTAGTATAATACCCTTGTGGCAACACTATGGCAACACGAAATCAGAAGGATAATACAAATTATATAATATAGGTAAATTAACAGACGAAAACACACAAAACCTAAACAAATATGTTTAAGTTAAACTCGGTACACGCCGAGTTTGAATAATGCAAAAATAAATTCTATATGCCTACAAACCCCATAAATAAAGGGTTTGTAGGTTTTTTCTTTTTTAGAGTGACAATAAAATGACAATATTTTTTGCTATTTTTTATAAAAAACGTTCAAAAGCGTACATTTATGAACTGATAAAATTACATATTTTTCCTTTATAAAATAAAAAGACCCTGCAGTGACACCGCAGGGGTGGTTATGACTGAAATACCGATATTCTATTTTTCAATTCCAACTTCCCAGAAATACATATCTATAATTTTCATAGGAGTGTACAAATCACCAAGTTTATTACAAGCTTTTTCGATTTCTTCTTTGTTGTCTTTGGCGTATTGAATTATTTGCTTCATACTATTTAAATTGAAAACCCCATTTATTTTGTTCCGACGTAGCGCTTTTACAAAATATTGGTCATATGCTGGAACGCATCCAAGAGTTCCTAATATGATTTTAGTAATTAATGTATCTGTTACATTGGAAATTGTTTTTGTTTTGTTAGTACCATCTTCTATATAAGTTTGACCCATATAGTACTCTTTTATTTCATCTCTTAAACTCATTATAGTTTCAAGATCTGTGATAATATTCTCTTTAAAAGGATTAAAACTTATTAAATTTGAATATTTATCCTTACAAAGTATTTCGACAACAGGCTTACTAAATAAATAATCTTTTTGCATTAAAAAAGAATTTCGTAGCATACCCCAACTAGCTAGGTAGGCATATAAATTTAATGTTATATAATTGTACATGGTTTCATCATTTTTATATTTTAAGAAACTTTCTCTACAGTGATCATATGATCTATATCTTCCGTTTTTATCGTTATGGTAACTATCAATAAATTTATTGATATATTCGTTGATATTTTTTCCCATTTTATCATCTCTCTTAAATAAACATATAAATTTAATCCTTCAAATTAGCTTTCCTAAATCTCTTCTTTGCATCAGAGATATTCTTGTCTACTTCGATAGCTTTTTCATTTTCCGCATCCAATAAGAAGTCAGCTGAATCGGTCCCAAAGCTTAAATACTTTGCCTGCCATAATAGGTAGGTTTCCTCGTCAATTTCTTCATTGATAAATTTCTCATACATTGTTGCCCAATGGCTAAACATTCTTTTAAGATTTGAAAGAGGAGCAACAGTGGCATCGTTTACGTCTATTTCGGAAGATACCTCTAAATAAACTTTTCCATCTATAGTTGTTGGAGTCAAATCCAAAGTTTTTTCCATACTGAATAAGTATTGTAGAGAACTTGCAGCTGAAATAGGATCAGGAGTTGCAAGCACGTATGGAGAAATCTCCAAAGCATTCGAAATCTCAAATATAGTGTCTGAATCTGGATAACGATTTCCAAGTTCATAATTTCTTATAGTTGATTCATTTACACCACAGGCAGCTCCCAATTCTTTTTGTGTCATGCCGGCAATTTGTCTGTAAAATCTAATCTTTTGTCCTAAATTTGCTGAGGCAAGATTTTTAGCATTTAAAGAAAATTCTCTTTTATTTTTTCCCATAAAACATATCCTTCCATATCATTTTATAACTGATTTTATTATATCATAAACAGTTCATTTGTGAAATATAAAGAATAGAAGACA
>OGUC01000700.1_pt1 | contig 17263 bp, 15 predicted proteins | sample 1573701 | NCBI WGS metagenome assembly OGUC01 (sample SAMEA2582017, study PRJEB24529) | metagenome | biome: Human gut stool | place: China | collected 2011
TCATGGGGCGTATGTGCAGCGTGGAGGGTTTTGTTTTCCGTGCCCCAGAAAATGCCATAATACAGACGGAACATATAGAATGCGGTCATCGCAGCTATACCTGTCATTATCCAGCCCATGACCGGGCTGAACCGGAAGCAGGCGGTCAGGATTTCGTCTTTGGAGAAGAATCCCGAGAAAGGCCAAATGCCCGAAATGGCAAGGCAGGCTATCAGAAATGTGATGTGGGTGACAGGCATGTATTTGCGCAACCCGCCCATCGCGCTCATTTCATTGCTGTGTACGGCATGAATGATGCATCCTGCCCCCAAGAAGAGTAATGCCTTGAACATGGCGTGAGTGAACAGATGGAACATGGAGGCCATGTAGCCCAATCCTCCTTCGTGGGGATTTATTGAGGTGCAAACGCCCAAGGCAACAATCATAAAGCCTATCTGTGAAATGGTGGAGAAAGCAAGTACACGTTTGATATCGCTTTGCACACAGGCTACACTGGCAGCATAGAATGCTGTGAAAGCACCGATGTAGGCTGTCCAGTGGAGTACTTCGGGAGCGTAACCGATGAACAACGGGAACATACGGGCTACCAGATATACACCGGCTACCACCATGGTGGCGGCATGAATCAGGGCACTGACCGGAGTAGGGCCTTCCATGGCATCGGGCAGCCAGATGTGTAATGGGAACATGGCGCTTTTTCCGGCTCCGCCGACAAACATCAGCCCCAATGCCAGTGGAATCATTGTTCCTGCTGCAACCAGAGCGCTTGCGGCAGGAGTGAAAGAGAATGTTTCTGCGTAGTAGCCGTAGATGAGGATACCAATCAGAAAACCGAGGTCGGCAAAACGGGTGACGATAAATGCTTTTTTGCTGGCTGCGATGGCTTCTTTCTTGGTATAATAGAAACCGATGAGCAGGTAAGAGCTGACGCCCACCAATTCCCAAAAGACGTACATTTGGAAAATATTGGTTGCTACTACCAGGCCCAGCATTGACATGGTGAAAAGACTCAGAAAAGCATAATAGCGCTGGAAGCCTTTTTCACCTTTCATATAGCCGAAGGAGTAGATGTGTACCATCAGTGACACGGTAGAAATCACAACCAGCATCATGATGGAAATAGGATCGAGCAAAATGCCCATATTGATATGAAGGTCGGCTGTGAACGGCAACCATTCAAAGTTGTAGGGCATGAGGGTGGGGAAGGTGCCTGCTGCCGTACGGCCGCCTGTGAAATAGTGAAAGGCGGTGAGGTAGGAAAGCAATGCCACTCCTGTCAGTGAAGCTGTGCCGATGGCACCTGCCACGCTGTTCTTCATGCGCATACCTGCCAGTCCCAGTATCAGAAAACTGAGGAAAGGAAGGATGAGGATTAGAATAGTATATTCCATAATCAATTTTTCATTTCGTTTAAGTTCTTCACTTGTATGTTTCGGATGTTACGATAGATATTGATGATAATGGCAATAGCTACCGCTGTTTCCGCAGCACTCACTCCGATGGCGAACAGGGCGAAGAACACTCCTTCCAGTTCGTTGGGGAAGAGGTAGCGGTTGAACACGGCGAAGTTGATATCGACGGAGTTCAAAATCAGTTCCACACTAATCAGCATGGCGAGCAGGTTGCGGCGGGTAAAGAAGCCATAGATGCCTGCAAACATCATAAAGGTGGAAACCACCAGATAATATTCCATGTGTACCATAATCAGACTTATCTTTTACGTGCAATCATTATACCTCCCACAATACAAGCCAGCAACAATATGCTGATGACTTCGAAAGGCAGTACATATTGATATTTTCCCATTCCCATCAGGGTGTGGCCGATGGTCTGCACATGCAGTTCGCCGGGAGTGAAGTGGGAGGGGAGAAACTCGTTTTTCAACATAACAAACAGGCAGATGCCCAGCCCGGCAAGGGTGGAAACAACTCCTGCCACCATTTTACCGTTTTTCAGCCGTTCGGACTTGTCTCCTTGTGAGGAGGTCAGCAGAATACTGAAAACATAAAGTACCGTGATGCCGCCGGCATAAATCAGCAATTGGACGGCTCCCAAAAACGAATAATTGAGCTGGAAGTAAATGCCTGCCGTGCCGAATAGTACAAACAGCAAATAGGTCGCTGCGCGCAGAATGCGTGATGTGGTGACCGCCAGTACCGAACAGACAGCGATAAACAATGCCAGCACAATGAATACAATTAGTTGTAGTGTCATAATATCGTTTGTTTTTTTATTTCTTATTCAGGGTGAGAACCAATTTGCTGCGGTCGAACACTGCATTTTCAAATTCCGTATCAAAACAGATGGCATCGTGCGGACAGGCATTGACGCAGAGTTGACAGAACATGCAGGCGCCCAAATCATATTCATATTTCACCAATGTTTTTTTCTTCTTACCTGTTTCTTCATCAGTCTGTGTTTCGCTGGTGATATGAATGGTGTCGTTGGGACAGGCCATTTGGCAAAGCCCGCAGGCAATACATTTATTGTTCCCGTTTTCGTCTGCCGGCATGACGAGACGCCCGCGAAAACGGGGAGAGATTTCCAGTGTAGCACGGTTCTCGGGATACTGCTCGGTTACTTTCGGAGTGAAAAATTCCCGTCCGGTGATTTTCATTCCGGTGAGCAGTGTACCGATACCGTGCAACAGTCCTCCTATATATGAACGTTTTTCTTCTTTCATTAGAAATGCAATTTAAATACAACAATAATAACCATCAGCAACAAATTGCAAAGACCTATCGGTACCAGGTATTTCCATTCCAGTGTAAGAATCTGGTCGATACGTAAACGAGGGAAAGTCCATTTTATCCACATCAGCAGCCAGACAATAAAGAATGACTTTGCAAAGAACCATACAAATCCGGGAATATAGTCCATGACGGTATTGAAGCCGTCCAAGCCGGGAATATGCAACGGCATCCAGCCGCCCAGGAAGATAGTGGCGGCTACTCCGGCAATAATGAACAGGTTGACAAACTCTGCCACATAGAATAAACCGAAGTGCATACCCGAATATTCGGTGTGATATCCGGCTGTCAGCTCACTTTCGGCTTCGGGCAAGTCGAATGGACCACGGTTTACCTCTGCATTGCCGGCTATCAGATAGATGATAAAGGCAATCATTGCCGGGATATGGCCTTTGAAAAGGAACCAGCCGTCGGCCTGACGTTCTACGATTTCCGAAAATTGCATGGTATCGGTCAATACGACAATGGTGAGAATGCTCAGTCCGACAGACAGTTCATAACTGATCATCTGTGCACCGCTTCGCATGGCACCGATTAGTGAGTACTTGTTGTTGGAACTCCATCCGGCAAGCAGGATACCTACCACACCGATGCTGGAGGCTGCCATCAGGAAAAAGATGCCGACATTAAAGTCGAGCACTTCCATCCCTTTGCTGAAAGGCAAACAACTGAATGACAGGATAGATGCCAGTATCACAATATAGGGAGCGAGGTTATAAAGGAAATTGTCGGCGTGACGAATGGTGATGATTTCTTTTATCAACATCTTGAATACATCGGCAAAGACCTGTATGGTGCCCCAAGGTCCTACGCGCATCGGTCCCAGGCGACACTGGAATGCTGCACAGACTTTTCGCTCCATGAATATCATAATGATAGCAATCACTGCGTAGGCAAGCATGATGCATACGCCGATAGCCACACACTCTATAAATACCGCCAACCCTTCGGGCATGAAGGAGGTAAGCATTGAGTGTATCCATTGGGTTACTATACTAAAATCAAACATATATTATTTCGTTTCGTTTTATTATTAATCTTATCTGTCTATGTCCGGTACCACGTAATCCACTGTTCCGCCGATGGCAATGAGGTCGGCTATCTTGGCACCGCGGCACATGGTTTCCATTGCCGAAACCAATGGCAGTCCGGTGGCACGGAACTTCAGACGGTAAGGATATTTATCTCCACGACTTTCCAAAAAGACGCCGAACTCTCCACGGCTGCCTTCCACCGCAGCATAATAAGAACCTTCGGGCACACGGATAATCGGTTTCATCTTTTGCTGAAATGCTCCTTCAGGAATATTATCAATCAACTGTTCGATGATGTTCATACTTTCCATGATTTCTTCCATACGTACCATGTAGCGTGCGAATGAATCGCCTTCGGTATGGACAATTTCCTTGAAGTCGACTTTTCCATACATAGAGTAGGGATGGCGTTTGCGAGTATCGCAAGCCCAACCGCTGGCGCGCCCTGTTCCCCCCGTTGCACCAAAAGAGATGGCGTCTTCGCGACTGAGCACTCCTACACCTTTCATACGTTCCTGTGCGATGACATTGCCGGTGAAGACTTCATGATACTCTTTTAATGTCGGACGGAGATAAGCGATAAAGTCTTTTACCTTTTGCACAAAGTCCGGCGCGATATCGGCCTGCACACCGCCGATGGTATTATAGTTCTGGATTAAGCGACCGCCGGTGGTTGCTTCGAAGATGTCCAGAATCTTTTCGCGGTCGCGGAATCCGTAAAAGAAGGCAGTTAGCGCGCCCAAGTCCATGCACAGACAAGAAAAGAAAAGCAGATGTGAATCAATGCGTTGCAGCTCGTCCATGATGGTGCGGATATACTGTACACGTTCACTCACTTCCACACCCATTGCCTTTTCGATACACATGCAGAGTGCATGGCGGTTTTGGTGTGCGCCCAAATAATCCAACCGGTCGGTTAAGGCGAGTGTTTGGGGATATGTCAGGCTTTCGCACATCTTTTTGATGCCGCGGTGGATATATCCGCAGTGTACATCCAGTTTCTTTATAATCTCACCTTCCAGTGACACGCGAAAGCGGAGCACTCCGTGAGTTGCCGGATGCTGCGGACCTATATTAATAATGTATTCATCTTCGTCGAAGATGGTTTCTCGTTTTTCAATTACGCTGCCGTCATGCTGTACTTCCATGTATTGGGTGGTATCGACCGGCTCCTCGTTGGTCATCCGCAGCGGGTTGAGGCTTTCGTCATAATCTTTGCGAAGCGGATGGCCTATCCAGTCTTCACGCAGGAACAAGCGGCGCATGTCGGGGTGTCCCACAAAACGGATGCCGAAGTAATCATACACTTCACGCTCGTTGAATTCTGCGCCTTTCCAAATATCGCAGACTGTAGGCAATTCAGCTTTCTCGCGGTTGGCAGTGACAGCTTTAATTACTTTGTTCTCGCCGGTAGCTGTCTTTTCCAGATGGTAGACTACTCCCAATCCTTCTTCTCCCCAGTCCATTCCGGTGAGTGAACGCATAAAGTCATAGCCTTCCGCGCGTAACTTTTGCATCTCGGTGCGGAGTTCGTTAGGTTCTATTTTGATAATATCATCCATAAGTTATTCCTTTTGGGGTTCTTCTTCCTTGCGGTTTACTCCGCCAAAGAATTTTTCCAGTGTTACTTTACGTTGCAGTTGCATCATGCCATATAATAAGGCTTCGGGCCGTGGGGGGCATCCGGGAATATAAACGTCTACCGGTAATATTTTGTCAACTCCGTTCAGCACATGGTAGGATTTTTTAAACGGACCTCCGCTGATGGCGCATCCGCCCACTGCAATCACATATTTGGGGTCTGCCATTTGGTCATAAAGACGTTTTAATACCGGTGCCATTTTGTGTGTGATGGTTCCGGCTACCATAATCATATCTGCCTGGCGCGGACTGGCACGGGCTACTTCAAACCCGAAACGGGCAAAGTCATACCGGGCAGCACCGACTGCCATAAACTCAATTCCGCAGCAACTGGTTGCAAAGGTAAGCGGCCACAGCGAGTTGCTGCGTCCCCAGTTGATAAGGTCATCCAAACAACCAATAAGTACTTTTGTACCTCCTTCATTAAGTTGTTTGACCATGTTCTCCAGATACTCATTATCTTTGAAATCTTCATAAGGGATAGATTTTATGACCGGTTTCTTTATTTCCATTCCAATGCTCCTTTCTTCCAGGCGTATGCCAGGCCTAATATGAGTACTACAATAAAGAAGAAGATGCTGACTAAACCGTACACTCCTAAATCCTGAACGACTGCCGCCCACGGAAAGAGAAATACCGTTTCAACATCAAACATGAGAAATAGAATGGCAAACAGATAGTAACCTACCTTAAATTGCATCCATGACTGTCCCCGGGTGGGGATACCACATTCGTAAGCCTCTCCTTTTTGCGGATTGTACGAACGGGGAGAAATGGCACGGGCAATACCCAAAGCCACGGCAACCAGTGCAATTGCCGTCAGGATAACGACAACTAATAATGTAAAATACATATCTAAACTTTTTTTTGATTAGACAAAAAGTGAATGAACACAAAGCCCACTTACATAACGCTTAATGCAAGATACTTTGTTTTGGCTTTTAGCTTGAAGGCTTTATAAAATTAAATAATGATTCGCCGTAGTGCATAGATATAGTAATCCACGGCATGCGAGTAATGTGAAATGGATGAATGAAAATGTATGTTGTTTGTTTGTAGCTCTTGTTTCCAGAAATCATTCAGTGTAGCAAGCAGACGGAGAGCACATTTGGATTTGGAAGTCAAATCCGGATTGTCAAGAGCAATTGCTACTTGTGGCATATCGGCAAAACGGTTGATAAACAGGAAATCCATGGTCTTTTTACACGGACTTTGTGTTTGCTGATAAGAAGAGGTTACGTTTGATTTCTGAAAGAATGAACTCTTTACTGACGCATACTCTTCTTGTCCCGCTGTTGTTATCAAGAGCAGGAAAAATAAAAGAGAAATAAAGATCTTCAGTATATTGTTCATAATGATGATTTTTATTTAGAGGTCGCAAAGTTAGCCATAAATTTGGAATTCTATCATTATAAATTGTTTTTTTTCTTTTCTCGTGAATGGAGAGGGATTTCCGTACTTCTTAGTGTTTCTTCCAGAATCCGGGAGTAAACAACAGTAAGACGGTAAATAACTCCAAACGGCCGATGAGCATAAGTAACGCACTGATCCATTTGGCCATATCGGGTAATCCGCTCCATGAATAAGAAGGTCCGCACTTGCCTATACCCGGTCCGACATTGCCTAAACTGGAAATTACGACACTGTATGCTTCTTCAAATCCTACTCCTAATATCATAAGCAATAGCCAACCAATAAAGACAATAGCTATATAAAGGAAAGTAAATGCCAATATAGCCGATTTGGTTGTAGAAGAAATTACCTGACGGTTGATGCGGACCGGCAAGACTGCATTAGGATGGATGATTCGTTTGAATTCGTTTCTTGATACACGGCTCATAATAGCAATACGAATACATTTTATACCTCCGGAAGTGGAGCCTGCACATGCTCCGAAAAGCATGATGATGCACATCAATGTCCATAGTACCGGAACCCAGGTCATGTAATCAGCAGAAATAAATCCGGTGGTGGTCTGTAATGAGACTACTTGAAAAATAGCTTTCCGGAATGATTCTTCTATTCCCATCGGGCTGGTAAGAACCAGTGTGACGGTGGTGAACAGGGTAAAACAACCTACAGTGCCCAAATACCAATGGAACTCGGTATTCTCAATCAACCGTTTGAACTTTCCTTTCAGAAAGAATAGAAACAGCAGGGTAAAGTTGATACCCGACAAAAACATGAAGAGCGTGATTACATATTCTATATAGGGAGAATGAAAAGCAGCAATGCTGTTTTGCTTGGTAGAATATCCGCCTGTAGCAGTAGTTGTTAATGAATGGCACACGCTGTCGAACACATCCATTCCACCCAGCAGTAATAAGAATACTTCTGCTATGGTCAGTCCCAAATAAATGCTCCAAATCCATTTGGCGGTCACACCGATACGGGGATGTACCTTGTCATGGGTGGGACCTGTAGCTTCGGCTGCAAATAGCTGTACACCGCCTACTCCGAAAATGGGTAACACGGCGATGGTAAAGAATACAATCCCCAGTCCTCCAATCCATTGGGTCATGGTGGCTCCCGTAGTGGTAAATCCCGACATGGTTTCAAAAAAGGCATCGGTGATGCTGGGAATGTATCCGCTCAGATAAAACGGCAACATTCCGAACAGGGAAAAGAAGATCCAAGCAAGAGATACTACTACATAGCCATCGCGACGGCTGATTTTCCTTTCGGCGTTCTTTCCGAAGATAGAGAAAACAATACCTGCTCCTGCTGTGATAGCAGCGGAAGAAAGGAATGCGGTTAAATCTGTTTCCTTATAATATATGGCGAGTAATGCGCATAAAATCAAGAATCCCGCTTCAATGAAGAAAAGGGAACCCATGATTTTGCATATCATTTTAGAGTTAATCATCAGTTGAAGAATTTTTCTGCTTTCTTAATCATCATTCCCAAACAGAATACCACTACATGGTCTTCCGGTTGGATGATTGTATTACCTGTTACCAAGATACCTTCTCCATTTCGGATTAGTCCGCCGATGGTAACCCCTTTGGGAAGTCCCATGTCCTTAATGGCGTCTTTTGTAATACGTGAACCGGCTTTTACTGTAAATTCGGCAACATCTGCATTGGCAAAAGTCAGACATTTTACATTGGATACGTCGGCATCCAGCATCATTTGGTAAATATGGCTGGCAGCAATCATCTTTTTATTGATGACCGTGCCGATATCCAGACTTTCTGCCATACTGATATAATCAATGTTTTCCACCTCGGCAACCGTCTTGGTAACACCCATTCTTTTGGCGGCGAGGCATGCCAGAATATTTGTTTCCGAATTATCTGTCAATGCGACAAATGCTTCGGTGTTGCGAAGTCCTTCTTCCAATAGCAAATCCATATCCCGACCATCTCCATTGATAATCATGACTTTATCGTCTACTACTTCTGTCAGCCGGTTACAGCGGTTGATATCGTTTTCGATTATTTTGACCTGCATATATTCAGGTACATATTGGGTTGTACGGACGGCTATACGGCTGCCTCCCATGATCATTACATTACGCACATCGGCATAATTTTCCTTTCCGGCTATTTTACGGATATAAGGAATATATTTTTTTGTAGTGGTAAAATAAACAATATCATGTAGCTTGATAGTATCATCTCCACGTGGGATAATTGTTTCATTGCCCCTTTTTATCGCTACAATGTGGAATGGAATATTACGTCCGCCCAGTTCGTGCAGAGGCACATTCAGAATTTCTGCCGTTTCACGCATTTTTGTACCAATCAGTACCAATGCGCCGCCACAGAACTCCCACCATTGGCGTATCCAGCTCATTTTGATGGCGTCTACAATTTCTTTTGCAGCCAGCATTTCGGGATAGATCAGTGAATGAACACCCAGATGTGAAAAGAATTCCTTATGTTTAGGCAATAGGTATTCGTAATTATCAATACGGGCTACGGTCTTTTTGGCTCCCAAATTGGTGGCCAGCATACATGCCGTCATGTTACGGCTTTCTTCCGGCATGACTCCGATAAAAAGATCGGCTCCCGCTACACCGGCATTCTTCAGACCGGAAATGGAAGTCGGGGATGCATTGACTGTCATCAAGTCGAAGTTGGAATCTAATTTACTCAACTTCTCCTCGTTTTCATCCATCAGGATAATATCTTGTTTTTCACCTGAGAGCAGTTTGGCCAAATGAGTGCCTACGGCTCCTGCCCCTGCGATAATAATCTTCATTTTTATCTTTCTCTTTTAGAATGATACCAATACCTTATAAATACCTTCTTCATCCATGCCGCATAAACGATGCAAGTCTTTCACCGGGCCGTGTTCTACAAACTTATCCGGTAAACCGATGCGGCGAACAGTGGGAGTATATCTGTTGTCTGCCATAAACTCCAGGATAGCACTGCCCATTCCGCCTTTCAACACACCGTCTTCAATGGTGACTATTCGGCAGAAATTCTTTCCTATTTCGTGTAGCATTTCTTCATCCAACGGTTTTAAAAAGCGTAAGTCATAATGGGCAATGCTCATTTTGCTTTCGGCTTCTGCACGGGTAATTGCCTTTCGTGCCGTATTGCCAATCGGACCGATGGTGATGACTGCCATGTCTTTTCCGTCTTTCAGTTTCCGCCCTTTGCCTATTTGTATTTCTTCAAAAGAAGATTTCCAGTCCACCAGCACCCCTCTTCCTCTGGGGTAACGAATCACAAAAGGTCCTTTATCGGGCAGTTGTGCGGTGTACATCAGATTGCGCAGCTCATGTTCATCATAAGGGGATGCCACCGTCAGGTTAGGGATGGGGCGCATATATGCCAAATCGAATGCACCATGATGGGTAGGACCGTCCTCGCCCACAATTCCTGCCCGGTCAAGGCAAAGAACGACATTCAACTTTTGAATGGCGACATCGTGGATAACATTATCGTATGCACGCTGCATGAAAGACGAATAGATGTTGCAAAACGGGATTAATCCGTCTTTTGCCATACCGCCGGAGAAGGTTACGGCATGCCCTTCTGCAATGCCTACATCAAATCCCCGGTCGGGCATTGCTTTCATTAATATATTCATGGAGCATCCTGACGGCATTGCCGGGGTTACTCCTACTATTTTGTCGTTTTGCTGTGCCAGTTCCAACAACGTATTGCCAAACACATCCTGAAACAAAGGGGGAAGTCCGTCGGTATCTATCACAATGCGTTCTCCGGTTTCTTTGTCGAAAATTCCCGGTGCATGCCATATGGTAGCTGCTTTTTCAGCCGGACCGAATCCTTTGCCTTTGGTGGTATGGATATGGAGCAACTTGGGACCCTGCATATCTTTTATTTCTTTCAAGACACGTGCCAGATTATTGACATCGTGTCCGTCAATAGGACCGAAATAGCGGATATTCATTCCTTCGAACACATTTTGTTGCTGTACGAGCATGGATTTCAGGCTGTTATTGAAACGAATCAGGCTCTTTCGGCGCTCTTCATTCAATATGCCCCATTTATAGAACATTTTTGAGAGCTTATATCGTATTTTATTATAACCTTCAGACATCTGGAGGTTTAGAAGATACTGTTTCATTCCACCCACACTGCGGTCGATAGCCATATTATTATCATTCAGGATGATTAAGAGATTATTGGGTGTAGAGGAAGCATTGTTCAATCCTTCAAATGCCAGACCGCCACTCATTGATCCATCACCGATGACGGCTACCACATGGCGGTTGTTTTCTCCATTCTTCTTAGCTGCGACAGCCATTCCGAGCGCTGCCGAAATAGAGTTGGAGGCATGTCCGCACGTAAAAGTGTCATATTCACTTTCGTGAGGAGAAGGAAAAGGGCACAGACCGTGTAATTTGCGGTTTGTACAGAAAGTATCCCTGCGGCCTGTCAATATCTTATGGCCGTATGCCTGATGACCTACGTCCCATACGATGCGGTCATAAGGCGTATTAAATACATAATGTAAGGCTACGGTCAGTTCTACCACTCCCAGACTGGAACCAAAATGTCCCGGATTGCGTGAGAGCTCATCTATTATTTTTTGCCTCAGCTCTTTACATACTTCGGGCAGTTTGTCTGCCTCTAATCGGCGCAAATCTTCCGGTGTATCTAAACTTTTCAGCAACATATATGAAGTATCCTGTTCCATTCCTATGATATGATAAATATCTTGCAAAAATAGCATATTTATGTGTATTATGATTACATTTGTCCTTAAAAAATAGATAGACTCTTATTGATATGAATTTCAGAACGCAAGTAGAACTGCCTAAAGAGGAAACAGAAATCCGTCATTCTGACCGAATTATGCTATTTGGTTCCTGTTTTGCCGAAAATATCGGAAATTTGTTGCTGGCAAATAAGTTTCGGTGTGATGTGAACCCTTTTGGGATTCTCTATAATCCTTTATCTGTGGCAGAGGCTATCCGTCAAACTCTCTCTTATAAAACTTACAATGAGGCGGATTTGTTTTGCGATAGGGCGGGATGGCATAGCTTTATGCATCATGGCTCTTTTTCAGGCAATTCGGCAGAAGAATGTTTGTCGCGGATTAACGAAAGGTTGGGGAGAGCTGCCGCGGAATTGCCGCAAACCGACTGGCTGATGATAACATGGGGAACGGCATGGGTTTATTCTTTGAAAGAGAATGGTAAGGTTGTGGGCAACTGCCATAAGCAACCGGATAAACTGTTTACGCGCAGGCTTCTTTCGGTAGAGGAGATAGTTGTTGAATATTTTGACGTGCTGAAAATGTTGCAGGAGCTGAACCCTAATCTGAAGGTGCTGTTCACCGTCAGTCCCATCCGGCACGCCAAAGACGGGATGCATGGCAATCAGATAAGTAAATCTACTCTATTATTGGCGATAGACACTCTGCAACACCATTATCCGATGTGCCATTATTTCCCTTCTTATGAAATTATGATGGACGAACTTCGCGATTACCGCTTTTATGCGGATGATATGTTTCATCCTTCGCCCATGGCTGTATCTTATATATGGAAGTGTTTCGGAGATACTTATTTCAGCAGTCAGACACGGCAGATAATGAAAGAGTGGGAAGAAATACGCAAAGGGTTGAATCATAAACCTTTTGATGTCCGTTCGGAAGCATACCGTAGTTTTTTAACTCAAATAGTGTTAAAGATAAGCAGGATGAAAGAAAAGTTCCCGTATTTTGAACTTCAAAAAGAATTAGAACAATGTCAAGCTCAATTGAAAATATAGTAAAGGCTTTGGGTGCCAAACGCTTTGGCGACCACAATGCACAGATTGATTGGATTTTAACTGATAGCCGCTCGTTATGCTTCCCCGAAGAAACTTTATTCTTCGCTTTGAAAACCAAACGCAACGACGGGCATAAATATATTCCTGATTTGTATGAGCGCGGGGTGCGTAATTTTGTAGTGAGTGAACTGCCTGAGAACAAGGAAGCTTATACTGCCGCCAATTTCCTGCAATTAGCCAATCCGTTAAAGGGACTGCAAAAACTGGCAGAAAAGCATAGGGAACAATTTCTTATTCCGGTGGTCGGCATTACCGGCAGCAACGGTAAGACGGTAGTGAAAGAATGGTTATACCAATTGCTCAGCCCGGATCGCGTGGTTACCCGCTCTCCCCGCAGTTATAATTCACAAATCGGAGTGCCGCTTTCTGTATGGTTGATGAACGAAGAAACCCAGTTGGCTATTTTTGAAGCCGGTATTTCTGAAATGGGTGAGATGGAGGCTTTGCAAAGCATTATCCGTCCCACTATCGGTATATTGACAAATATCGGTGGTGCTCACCAAGAGAATTTTTTCTCTGTTCAGGAGAAATGTATGGAGAAACTGACGCTTTTTAAGGATTGTGATGTGATTATCTATGACGGTGATAATGAACTTATCAGCTCTTGTGTCAGCAAGTCTCTTTTTACTTCGCGTGAGATAGCCTGGTCTAAGAAAGACAATGAACGTCCTTTATTTATAGAATCTATTTGTAAGGGTGAGGATTCCACCACTGTGAAATATCGTTATTTGGGGATGCCGAATGAATATAAGATACCGTTTATCGATGATGCATCGATTGAAAATTCATTGCATTGTCTGGCAGTAGCCTTGTATATGATGGTGCCTGCCGAGGACATTGCAGAGCGTATGGCGCATCTGGAGCAAATAGCCATGCGTTTGGAAGTGAAAGAAGGAAAAAATGGGTGTGTTATTATCAACGACAGCTATAATTCGGATTTGGCCTCTTTGGATATTGCACTTGATTTCATGTCGCGCCGTTCGGAAGATAAAGGTAAAAAACGCACATTGATTCTTTCGGATATGCTGGAAACGGGGCAAAGCAGTAAGTTGCTTTACCGTCAGGTGGCCGAACTGGTTCATAGTCGTGGTGTGGAAAAGATTATCGGGGTAGGCGACGAGATTCGTACGGCTTCTTCCCGGTTTGAGTTAGAGAAGTATTTTTTTCATAGCACAGAAGACTTGTTGAAATCCGACCTGTTGCCCAATCTGCGTAATGAGGTGGTCTTGATAAAAGGTTCACGCAGCTTTCATTTCGATGATATTTCGGAACGCTTGGAGTTGAAAGTACATGAGACAATTCTGGAAATCAAATTGAATGCATTGGTTGATAATTTGAATTATTATCGTAGTAAACTGAAACCGGAGACAAAGATGGTGTGCATGGTGAAGGCATCGGCTTATGGAGCCGGTTCGTATGAGATAGCCAAAACCCTTCAAGACCACAGGGTGGATTATTTGGCTGTAGCGGTTGCCGACGAAGGCTCGGACTTGAGAAAAGCCGGTATAACCAGTTCCATTATCATCATGAATCCGGAATTGACTGCCTTCAAAACGATGTTCGATTATAAGCTCGAACCTGAAGTTTATAGTGTTCATTTACTGAATGAATTGATAAAGGCTGCCGAAAAAGAAGGAGTGACCAATTTCCCCATTCACATCAAACTGGATACCGGCATGCATCGGCTCGGCTTTACACCGGATGAGATACCGGAGTTGATAGAGCGCCTGAAAAAGCAGACGGCTGTTATTCCTCGTTCCGTATTCTCGCATTTGGTGGGAAGTGATGCCGAACAGTTTGATTCCTTTACGCGTCGCCAGATAACGGCTTTTGAGCGGGCATCGCAGGAGTTGCAGGAGGCTTTTCCGCATAAGATATTGCGCCACGTCTGTAATACGGCGGGTATCGAGCGTTATCCCGGCGCACAGTTTGATATGGTTCGTTTGGGAATAGGACTGTATGGCGTAGATCCTTTTACCAATAAAATTATTCATAATGTAAGTACACTGAAAACAACGATTCTTCAGATACATGATGTTCCCAAGGAAGAAACAGTGGGATACAGCCGGAAGGGGCATTTGGAACGCGATTCCCGCATAGCTGCCATTCCTATCGGATACGCCGACGGATTAAACCGTAAATTGGGCAATGGAAATGCTTACTGCTTGGTGAACGGACAGAAAGCACCGTATGTAGGTAATATATGTATGGATGTGTGTATGATAGATGTGACGGATATTGACTGCAAAGAAGGAGACAAGGCAGTGATATTCGGTGATGATTTACCTGTAACGGTCTTGGCTGAAATTTTGGGAACCATTCCTTATGAGATATTGACAAGTGTTTCTAATCGGGTGAAAAGAGTTTATTACCAGGATTAACGAAAAAGAGACCTTAATAATCTTAAGAAGAAGGAAGAATTTACGTTTCTTTTCTGTATATTTGGAGAAACCAAAAACAGAATGCCATGAAACGTATATTCTTCCTTTTAGCATGTCTGTGTTTGCCGTTTTTCTCCTTTGCCCAGAAAGCAGGAGAGTCAAGGCAATTGACCCGGCAAGATTCCTTGCGTTTGCAGCAGTTGTTGAATGGACAAGTGGAAATCGTCATCGATGATGAAACTCAGCAGGAGATAGACCGCTTGTTTAATCCTGAGAAGTGGAAAATGAAATCTACTCCTTTCCCTAAAAAGAATATGAAGTTTGAGACAGAACTTCCCCGATATTACATTTCCCAAGTAGATACGGTTGACGGCCGTGGGTATATCCGTCTTTTGCCTTATGGTCCTTTTGAATCTCCTGAAGAAGAAAAGATTTATGTGGAGATTCCGCTTAATAAGGAATATCTGGCAGGTTATGATCCGCGGCTCGAACCGGCATCGGCAGGAAAGTTCACTCCTAGTGCTTTGATGGTGGGAGCCGGTATCAGCACCACTTTTAACGCGGATAAACTCTTGGGCATCATATTCAGCAAGAAAATGCGTGCCAAGGTAAAGAATGCCAAGGAAGCCAAGTCGTGGGAAGGATATTAGCCTGCAGAACTAAGCGTTTTCTTCCTTTCTGTTAAGCCGTTTTATGCGGTAGATTATTAGTCCCTGCCACAGTAGAACGTGGGAGTGTGTCAAAACCAAACCGGTCTATCCCATCGTCAGCTGTAGGGGCAGGGTTTGCCTGTCCGAATACACAAAGCAAACTGTTTTCGGGCGAGCGAACCTCGCCCCTACGAACGAAACGACAGCATTATCCACGTTTTGACACACCCACACACTATTATCATGGTAATTATTCCGGCTACTTCTCTATAATGATGCTGTAACTCACATCAAACACCTCTTTGCTTCCCAATTTCTGAATCCATTCCCTGTCTTTCAGCTCTCCGTCAAACCCGACGGCATCACAACGACCATACCACGGTTCAATGCAGACAAACGGACAATCAGGATGAGCTTTGGCAGGCGACCACAACGCCACTAGCGGAGTGTCAAACTCCAGACTGATATGAGGTTGCTTCTTCCTGTCCAGCAAGGTCACTTTCTTGAGTTGCGCATCCTGAAAGATATATGTATCACAGTCAAACGTATGTGTATCTATTTTCATCAGTCCGTCCACATCCCGTTCCAATGTATGAAGCTCCGGTGACACGCACCCCTTCTCCACCGGAACGATATACCGCAGTTCCTCTTTACTGTCGAAAGCAAAGAATCCACGTTCGTCTACCGATGCATCAAATCCGGGGAAGTTAAAGGCAGGATGAGCACCGATTTGGAAATACATATCCAACTGCCCAAGGTTCTCTACACGCCATTTGACTGTAATCCGATTGCCTTCCAGCAGGTAGCCAATCATCAAACGGAAGAGAAAAGGATATTTTCCAAGCGTTTCCGGAGTCGACTCCAACCAGTAAACTATTCCGTCCTCTCCTTTGTATGTCACTTTGAAATCCATATCACGGGCAAAGCCGTGTTGACTCAATGTATAAGCAATACCTTCATTACGATACTGGTTTTCCCACACACTCCCCACGATGGGAAAGAGAACAGGTGAACGGCGTCCCCAAAAACGGGTGTCTCCCTGCCACAAGTATTCTTTTCCATTTTTCTGAATACTTTGTAATTCAGCTCCGTGCTCACTGACACCGACGGTAAGGACAGAATTAGATATTGTTTCCATTTTATTCTTTTTTTTACTTAGATGTTTATTTTCGGGTAAAGGTAAGGATGTTTCATGATATGACAAAACGAATATGGAAGGATTATTTTCAGGAGTCTTCGCGCAACATATAACCTTTTCTCATCAGTGAGTCTATCTTGACTGTATTGTCATTGCGAAGTGCCCTCCGCAGATAACTAATCTGCACGTTCAACGCAAGAGAGTTGGCATACGAGGATGCACCCCATACTTTGTTAAGCAGACTGTCACGGTCGACAGATACATTCACGTTTTTGGCAAGCATCCGGAGTATCTCTGCCTGACGCGAAGTGATAAGAGTCTTGTTATTGCCGGTGCGTATTTCGTTAGTAGTATACCTTAAATCCGCAACTCCATTCCCGAAGTGCTACCTACATAAAGAGAAATGGACT
>OGUC01000703.1_pt1 | contig 17244 bp, 17 predicted proteins | sample 1573701 | NCBI WGS metagenome assembly OGUC01 (sample SAMEA2582017, study PRJEB24529) | metagenome | biome: Human gut stool | place: China | collected 2011
TTTGTTCGCAGCGAAGATAGAGATTTCAATTATGAGCCAATTTTTGACTGCTTACGATAACGAGGCCACAAAGCGCGTGAGTTCCAAACATTTGGTTATCATTTCTATATCTCAACACAATGGCAGTGTGACACAGCACTGAGTTTTTTATCGTCATTATCTAGAAGTGCCCTTACCTTGGAGCGTATCCATGTACTTACTCCCTAGCAGATGTCCATGCTGCGACGTGCCCAACTCTTTCATGTGAAAATCCGCTATCCCAAACTGCTGCATATCAGCATCTGAAACGAACAGGAAAAGGATGAAATTTAGTTCATGCAAGATGTGGAAGCTGAAGATGCTGAAAAAGATGATGGCTGTGTAGCAATGCAAACAGGCAAGGTAATCAAAAAGAAAGGTAGCGATAATACGATACTTTCTTTTATTTTTTTAAAAGATGTTTATAAGTAAGGACAGGAGATTTAAAAATCATACTTTTTCTTTCCTATAAAGTATTCAAATTAGAGCATACCCCAATTTTTATAGGCGCTTTTATAATGCGTAAAGTATCTAGTTACAGAAAGTTTAGGGTGATATGCCTTTAGCAAGCCTTTTGTTCGGTATTAGAAGTAATGTCAAATAGCAATCCACTCATCATAGAATATTAAAGGAGATTCTTTCTTACTAAGTTTATTATACCATTGTTTCGGGTAAATAACCAAATCATTTTCATTAAGATATGCTCCCCAATAACTAAAGGTACTATTAGCTATAATATTCGCCTTTGCATTTGACATAAGGTACATATCTAAATAACTCCTATCTCCTGAATTCCAATCAATATAATAATCATGCTCTTTATCCCCCATATTCTTACGAACCCAATCCATATCATTTGAAAAATAGAAAAAAACAGGATTGTCCATCTTTTCTTTTATTTTTGCGATAGCATTTTTATAATATGTTTCCGTATCAATACCATAAATTTTCTGATTTTTCAAATAATCTCCTCTTCTGACATGAATACTAACTGAATTTGTAGATTTCATCTCCTTTAATATTTTCCAATTCCTCTGCCCTATATCTTGTGGTAATTTCATTTTCAACCACTTATTATCGCGATCATAGAATTTATTATTTTGCCAATAACCATCATAAAAGATCACGTTCTCCTTAAAATCAGCATCAGTACTCCTTAAAAGATTAATATGAAATACTTCTAAAAATTTAAAAAGTACCCATAACAAATAATCCATATATTTATTAAACTTAGGCAGTTCCAAATCAAAATATTTATCCACCACAACAGAAGGTCCTGCTTTCATGCATCCATATATTTTTTCATGAGGATACTTCTTTCTCAAATAATAATATAATGCGCAAGAAAAAACTTGATTTCCCAAATCCCCTTTAAACCATATAATTTTCATGAATGTATTTATTAATAATTAACATTTGTATTCTATCAAATATACGATTACAATTTTCCTCCGATCAATAAAACCTTAACATACTTGCCTCTATATATTAACTCTGTTATACAGGTACTGCAACCACTTTTTAATAATGGTTAATATAAATGCCCAAACCACAAATAATATGAGAAGCTAAACACTCTCTTCTTTACTAATTTATACTTTTGTAAATAGGAAATCCACTAACAGCAAATAATAATAACATATGAAATAAATAGATAAAGCGAAAAAGAAGATTATGCAAATAATCAAGTACTGTACTTTGTACTACATGTCCCAATATTACTAAAATTATAAGTATACCCTTCAAAACATCAAGATAACACAATCTAGCTTTCGTACAAATAATATATAAATTTCCAATATCAAAACAGTATTACTTACCATCCTTGACATTATTGATTATATTTAGCAAATTGTCTACCGCAATAAATTCTCTGCAATGAGCATTCGCATACTCACGCCCCTCTTGTGATAATTTATGATATAGGGCCTCATCTCCCAATACTCTATCTATGCCATGACTTAATTCTGTCTTCAAGTTAACTGTTATCCCACCAGGCAGCATTTTAGCGTTACCCACATTAGTACTGACAAAAGGAATACCCAAGCTCATCGCTTCAATAAGTGATATAGAGTATTCCTCTTTTTCACTACAAACCAAATATAAACTTGCAAACTTCAAAATATTTGGGATTTTTTTCCGCTCTACACCTGTCAACATCACAACATCCTTTCTCGGATACTTTTTACTTTGTTTGCTAACATAATCAGCTACTAATTGATAATAATCGTTCTTCTTTGAACCAATCATCACCAAACTAACATCTGTCAAATCTGATTCATAATAACTTCTCACCATTAACATTTGATTTTTAACCTTTTGAAAATTAGCGATACTAATAATATATTTATTGTATTTTGTTTGAAGAGGGTAGTTTAATGGCTCAACTTTATTATATTCTTCAAAGAAAATATCATCCGCTGCATTATCCAATACTTCATACTTACAAGCATTTTCACACACTATTTCTTTATCACTAGACACAGATGACAGAATAATCACTTCATCAAAGGCCTTAATAAATTTCGGATATGAATAAAGGTTTTGAAACCACAGCCTTAAGTAATTATAAGTATTACCCAAAGTAAACTTAAGATTCTGCCGTATAACAAAAGGATGCATTGTTTTGAACCAGTTACCATGCGTATGAAGAATTTTTAGACCTCTAATTTTATCAATATAAGGCATTAAAATATCAGATGTAAGGCTCCCAATGCACTCAAATATGTATACATCATATTCACTACGCAAAACAAAATCAATAAAAAGTTTCAATTCCCCTACGGGATATTTTAACAGATTCCGTCTAATTCTAAACCGATTTATCTCAACTCCATTAAGTATTTCAACATTTTTATCATTATCAAAATGTGATTGAGTTGCAATACCAACTTTATGCCCCCTGCTTACTAAACCTTCTGCTAAATATCGAGTAACTGCTGTCATACCACATAATTGAGGCAAATATGACTCCCCTATAAATAAAATCCTCATATTATTGTTGATCAACAAGTCCCCAATCATCTTCTGTAACTTCCTCGGTCAATTGCCACCCATGCTTTCTTTGAAACTTTAGATATGCATTATAATTTAGATATTTTATCCAAGATTTTATATGAGAAGCGAACCAATCTTTAGGCTTAATTATGAATAATTCTTTTAAACAATAGATATAATAACTAACAGTGCCATACCTATTAAGAATCATTGCTTGATCACGAATACCAGACCAAGGATTTCTCTTTCCAAAGCTATCAGTTATATCGAAAAGGCAAACAGTTTCTTGTAAATATTCAAATTTATATCCTGCATAATATATGTCATTAAACATCTTCATATCAGCAGCATGTTTAAATTTTAAATTAAAAGGATATTGTATCGCTACACTTCTTTTAACAAAACTGGCCTGGTGACAAATCCCACTTCCATGCAAATAACTTTTATTCTTCCAAAATGGAGAATTTACCACTTCCTTTTTTGCTAAGATCCCATTAGTCTTATATGAATTTCCATAAATAACAGCTGTATTATCTCCCCATTCTTTTTCTTCAAAGAAATCCTTTAATACGTTTTTATGTAAAAATCTATCGCCAGCATTCATGAAAATAATCCAATCTCCCGTTGCCACATCAAGCCCTTTATTCATGCCATCATATATTCCTCTATCAGGTTCAGAATACCAAGCCGATATTTTATTACTATATTTCTTTATAATATTTAATGTATTGTCTGTACTACTACCGTCAATGATAACATATTCAAGATTTGGATATGTTTGATTAACTACTGATTTGATAGTAGGTTCTATTACTTTATCAGCGTTGTAACTAACAGTCACAACAGTAACTTTATCTTTCATAACTTAGGTGATTTTTAAGTTTGTTGAGTGCAATATTTAAAAACATACATATAAGTATAAGGGAAATATGTATTACCTTCACCTGACTGGGATAGTATAAATGCAAATAGGAGAAATAGTGCCGCAGATGCTATATGTACTCGTCTTTTAATACTAGAATAAATTAATACTAAAATATATAATACATAAGGTGTTCCATTTTCGGCAGCAGAACGCAGCCAGCCATTTGATTGAGATATGGATCCAAATTTATTCTTGGCATCTTCTGCTGATTTAGTACCTGCCCCATAACCAAAAACTGGTTTATTCCCTACCATCGTTAACAAAGCCAAATTATCTGCCATTCTAATATTAAAAGAATTCTCTTCATTAACTTCACCTTGTGCTATTTTTTTCTGAACAGCATCAGAATTCCATAATAAAAGAAAAATAGAAAAAGCAAGAAATGACAATAATGGAAGTAAATAAATATGTTTACGCCCATATGCAGAGTTAACTATCGCACCTGATATTAATATGCCAAATGCAATATATCCAGAAGTAGAAATAGTCATGATTAATGCAATAGTCAAAATTAGCAGATGTTTCAAGTAGGGTTTTAATGTGAAAGGATCTAACATTTCCTTATAAAAAAGTCCCATTACAAATATTAATACAATCTGATACTGACCCGGTTCCCAAAAAATTGAAGCTAATCGATTTTCTCCCCATTCCGTATTAAAGAAATATAGGCTCATAGCCCATCCATCGTTTCCTGGAATATTTACAAAAGTAGAACCAAGACCAAAATAATCATGCCATACTTGAACTATTATCGAAATAAAAGAAAGATATGCCAAATATTTTAATAATTTGAATCTGAAATTTTCAAAATCAAAAACTGTCACAGCTAATCCTGAGCCGATTAAATAAAAGATATAATCTAAATATGAATTATCTATTTTATCAAGGTGCAGAATATGAGTATTAATAAACACCCACAAAGTGATTATTGATATAATCTTGAAGTTAAAAATAAAATTTATTTTTTTAGTTCCTCTCTTAAAAACAAAGAATAAAAAACATGTAACTAGAAATACCATCATACTGACTTTAGGTGATGCACATTGAAACCTAATGCTTCCTGAGCAAACAATAAATTCAATAATTACCAGATTTTCAAGGAACTTATTCATCAAAAAAATAGATATTATATTTCAAATTAATTATCCTACAACATTAAGTCAATAACAACACCTCTTTACAAAGCCCAAGATACGGTAAATGTTTCTTTTCGTATTATGCCATTTTCTCAAAATTTCTATTCTCCTGCTAAGTGTTTGAAAAGATGAAAAATCTATAACTTCATAATGTTCACTGAAATTATAAGTATGAGAACCGATTATTTTTCCATGATGGTTACTGCGAATATGTTTAGCTATCTCTTCACAACTCCAATTTTTTACTTTCTTTTCCTTATATGGATTCAAAGAAGTAATCTCAAATAAAACCATCCCCCTCCCATAAAGTCTTTCACGACAATCTTGGCCTATACGATATAGCTTAGAATCTGAAATGAATATTTTACCGGCATTACGGATACCATAATCGCCATCTGCCACTTTCACCCCATCGCCTGTGACCTTCAATCCTTTCATTGGATATAGATAATTTTTGACCCAACAAGATGCATATTGACCATTGGGTACATTATGATACATTTCATTGGTTAGAAGATATTGAACACCCTCTTTTTCAATAAAGACAGAGTCACAAGCATAGACATCAGATAAAATATCTTGAGTAATTTTCCATTCATCCGGAAAAGACACTGCTTCATAAAGTTTTAAAGAGTAGTCCTCACTCATTTCAGGCATAATGTACATTTTCCCACCATACTCAAATATATTGGGAAATGAAAGATGATATTTCTCATCAATAATAACCTTCAATGATGACCAAGTTCCATCTTCACACAAAATGCTGTAAGCTTCTTTTCCTTTACATTCCACTAAATCAAAAGCCTCAAAAAAAAGATAAGTAATCCCATCCCTTTCAAATAGAAAAGGATCAGCAAACCAATAACGACCACCACATGTATCTATCTTACATTCTATAAACTCATAATCATCATGCTGCCAGAAATGGTCTAAAGCATTTATTCTTCTACGGATACCCACAGAATACATTTTTTCTTTCATTCTTGTATCTTATTTTTATTAAGCAATAATCTGTGAATCTGAAGTGGAACTAGGAACATTGACCCCAAACAACAAATTATAGTTGCCAATTTTATACCAGAAAGTCCCATGTCACAAGTAGTCGCCAAAAATATTGATAATGGTATATTTATGATAGAACCAAAGACACTACAAACCATCTGTAGTTTTATGACACCTAATCCGTTGGCAATATTTACATAGATAGCTCCAAAAGAATTACATATAGTAAAGAGTGCAAATACCAAGACTAGTCTTGGTTCATAATAAAATCCAGAATCACCCAACCAAATTTGAATGATAATATTGAAAAATACTGAAACAATAATAACTCCTATAGAAAAAATGCCCCACATTCTTAACAACGTATTAATTTCGTTCCTTATCCATGAGTAATTTTGCTTTTCTGCTACATAGGTTACTGCTGACCATAGACTAATGAGTAATAAAGAAAACAGCGAATCACCTGTATTATAGACCGTCGTAATGACTGAATATTTAGCCACACTTGCACTATCAAACAGTTTATTTATAATAATATTATCAGTTGCATAGAGTATTAGACAGCATACCTGTAAAACAAAAAAATACATACCGACATTCAATATTGCATGACGGTAATTTTTATCGTATGTTGCCACGGTTGATATTGGCATAATACTCTTAATATATCGATAAAGGCTAAAAACAATAACCAAATTACCTAATATGGAAGCTACTCCGCTGAAAATGGCAAAGATAACCAAATTAGGTTGTATGCTTAGTAAAAGCAGTAATAAAACACCTAGAATTTGAAATGCCGTTGTAGATGTCTGCGCCAAGGACGCAAACCAACTTTTCTGATAACTGTATGCAATGGTTCTAGCTATACCCAAAATGAATGATAAACAGAAGAAGCCATTAGTAATATATAAAGGCATTCTCAAAGTCCAATCTAAAATATTCAGCATTATCAAAGCCTCTGAAACAAGCGTCAATATAAAAAAGAGAAATATTGATATTCTGCTCAGCATGATAATTGCCGTTTTAATCAAACTCTTTTGCCGTGTAAAATCCCCATTTGCTATCGCTTTGGTCAGTTCATTACGTAAGCCATTACCAATTCCTAAATCGCCTATATTTGCCCATTGCGAGATAGAAGCTATAGTAACCCAAAGTCCATAAAAGGAAGCCCCCAAATATAAGATATTAATGCGGAGCATAACTAATCCTAATAATATACCTATCCCACGTAATAAAATATTCCAGATCGTGTTTTTATGTACCGACTGTGAAAATTCACTTATATCCTTATCTTTCATTAATGTTACTTAGTATTAGCAAGAACTCCATCAAGGGCTTTTTCTACAGAATGGCTAAAACATAATTTGCTGTAGCGACTATGTACGATTTCCATTGAATGTTTTGCAGCATTCTTTAACCAATTCTGATCTTTTTGGCTGTATTCAACAACGTAACCAAATATAGTTTCCATTTTACAGTCTGGAAGGTTTATTACCTCATCATCCTCAAAGCCACACTCTTTACTTACGATAGGAATCATACCTGCTGACATGGCTGTGAGAATCGAGCCTGCGCAACCTTCGGCACAAGAAGGCAATATGGCAAAAGTACATTTATATGATATTTCTCTAAAAGTTTCACTTTCAATATCCACAAATCCCATAGGTATGATATTGGAAGTTTCATATAATTCTTTATGATATTCCTGATAAAAGTCCTCTTCCTGTTCATATCCACTGCAAACATACAACGTGTAATCTTTCAAATGTTGGGAAAAGAGTTCTAAAAGAAGATCAAGACCTTTATGAACCTGACCTGAACTAGCAAAGAAGACAAAACTCTTCGAATCTCTTTCTATATTTTCTTTAGCCCAGTCAAATGCATACCCCGAATTAACAATACGGAAACTAGGTGGCATCTTAAAACAATCATACGAATGAAAATTATATTTATTTCCTATATACCAAGCACCATCAAATTGTTCAATCTCTTTGCCAATTACCGTTGAAGAGCCTCTTCTGGGAGAAAGTTCAATTCCACGCCGCTGTTTTAGCTCATCAAGACGTATTTTTTCGTTACCTGTAGTTATTGCCAAATTCATACTTGTAAGATAAGCTATACGCAAACATCCAGGATTCATATGTTTGGTATAGATATCAATACCCCTAGGAATCAACCCAACAACCATATCATAGTTGAATTTAAGCTTAGCATTTCTATTCATATAGTCTACAACATCAACCACATATCCTCTCGTACCTATTATGCGAGCCATTTCTTTTGCTTGCCACAGGTTCTGATGTCGTTCCGGAAACGCTTTCTCTATAAAGGGATCGACAATATAAATAAACAAGCAACGCTTTTTATATTTAGCATTGTTTACATTGTAATAAACTCTTTGCTTTTTATAATATCTTAACCTATTAATCGTAGACAAGACATTTAATTGAACAAATATTCTTTTAATTACTTCTTTAGCTTTCATGTTTTTTTTTCTTAAAAAAATCTGCATATGGTATATCCGGTTCAAATTCAAGAATTCCCTCATGCCAAGCTCCCCTTTTTTCTGCCGGAGGAAAAGTCATGTAATCACCATACATATGCTTTAATATTTCATCATAATTTGCTGGAATTGGAATAATCATATTCTCAAAAGGAACTTCAATGATGTTATGAAAATCTGATAGTCTGCACCAATATTTAAGGGCAAAACATTCAGTGTGCGTAATTAAACTAATCCTGTCAGTTTTCCCGTTATATCTTGTTAACGTTTTATTATATAAACGTATGACAAAGCGATATGGGACAATCTTACATATTGTATAATGTAAAATATTACCTATAATTCTCTTCAGCAAAGATTTGCTTGGTTTAAAATAATGGAATTTATTAATAAATATTTCCCAATAATGTCTTTCTTTTAACTGCGAATGTAACTTTGAGGAGTCTTCAATATATGCATCGAGAACAAATACATCAATATAAATTCCACAATTATACTGGGGAGTTTCGGTTCCGGCAATCAATCCTGTGGTTAGGCTATTTCTTAAGCGTGCATACCCAACAAAACATTCCTTATCAGAAAGGGCAGTTTGGAAAAAATATGGAGCTTTAAACTCTTCAGGAGCAACCTTCAATAATTTTTCATATTCTGGGCGAGTTAAAGCAACATCAATATCGTCATCCCAAGGAATAAAGCCTTTATGGCGTATCGCTCCAAGAAGCGTACCAGCATAAATTATAACTTTTATATCATGCTTCTTACATACTTTAAGTAGCTGGTCAAGCAAATCCATCTCTACAGCCCATATTTTCTTCTGTTTTGTGGTAACAGTGTACCCATCTCGGATTTCCTCTTTATAGAAAGAATCATCCAACTGCAAATTAATTATTTTACCTTTCATTCTCCGTGCAATTTTTTCATCAACAAATATCCTTCAAACAACTCCAAATCTTCTTTTTTAGTTATCTTTATATTGGTCTGACTTCCTTTCGAAAAATACACAGTATAGCCCATTGCTTGCATTAAAGTAGTTGTATGGGGTTCGACTTCATGAATTAAGCCCGATTTGGTCGCTTGCTGATAAATATCATAAATAAGCGAATATTTAAATGCATGTGGTGAATTCATGCATGCAATCATATCACGATTAATATGTACAGAAGATGATTTTCTAGAATCATCAATAAGCCCTGACAAAAGGAAAAATGGTGTAGTGGATATAGCATTATTTTTCACCTTACATACTTTAATGCAGTCGCTAATTATCTCATCTTCTACAAAAGGGGATGCTCCAAAATGTGTCATCACAATATCATCAGGTGATATTTTACCCTTAAGATTAAATATCCCATTAATAACTGATTCTTGAAATGTAGATCCTCCATCTACAACCCATTTCACCTTGTAGAAGTTATATTTCTGAATCATATCTTCCAAATAATCTTTCCAAGAATTCACACAAACCACCTCTATAACATCTATCTCACGATGGTTCTGAAATTTCTCAAGGGTATAAGCTAATACAGGTTTACCTAAAACTTCCACAAATTGTTTAGGTCTATCACTACCCAGCCTTGAGCCTATACCTCCTGCTAAAATGATTGCAATATTTGCCATTATTCTTTAATTTTCATATAAGGAGATAACCTCATCCATATATTTATTCATATTGTGATAGGTTGCAAGAAAGAAAAATCCATCATCTTCATTCACTCCACCCTTATAAACTGCCCAGCAGAAATAGTAAAATGCATTGAGTGCTACTGCCGCCCAATAATGTCTGTATTCTTGCAAAGTCAACTCACGATCTGCATAGGCTTTAAAATAGTTTTCAATTTCTTCTCGTGTAAAATCATAGCGACTGCAAATACTTGCCACATCATTCGCTTTATCATTAATCCCAGCAAACTCCCAATCAATCAAATATACATCGCCTTGGCTAGTTACTAAATAGTTGGGATTATAAACATCATTATGACATAGCGCCTCAATACGATAACCATCATTCTTCATAAAAGAATCTATCGTCTTTGCTTTATATATATATTCAGCAAACTCTTCAAATAAGTTTCCCTTTGAGGCACAAGCTATTTTTATCAATTTACATCCTTCTTTGAAAGTGTCGAATATTCTTACCGAATCGTTCCATGTCGTTTCATGAAGCGTTCGAAGATGTTGCATACCTTTTCTCATTTGATTCGCATCATTTCCCAGATCGGTTTCAACCAAATCATGAACGTAATACGAAAGTTTCCAGCCAGCAATATCTATATAAATGACAGTTGGATCAAGACCAAGTTCCTTCGCTTTATATTGTGCAAATACTTCTGATTTTCTATCTACAACATTGGGAGCATTTATACCAGGATGCCGATATACATAATCAATCCCTTTCACAGAAAATTTAAAAGAAACATTTGTCAACCCTTTCTGAATGATCCGAATGTCTTCAATATCATTAGCCTCACATTTCAAAACACTACAAATATTTTTAACAATAGCAGAGTCTATATTATCAAAAAAACCTTCATCGAATTGTCGTAAATCATCTATAGATTCGAATTCCTGAATTTCATTTTCTTTATAGTATTTTACAAATAGAGTCAATTCCTTACGATGCTTGTTATAAAAACTCTCCCAAAACATATTGGGCACACCAAAGTCATCAATTTCCTCCTCCAATAGTTCTCTAAATCTATTTGAAAATCTTTCTGAAAAGAAAGCATGCCCAACCATAGCATAGGCATTTCTACCACCCATATCTGTACGAGTTATTACATCTGCATCCGAAACTGCTACTGAAAACTCTCTGAATTTCCCTTGTTTCCATACACAAGCCCGATATGTACGCTGAGGTTCTTCAAGAAATGGATTATTAACAAAGTAATGGTCAGCACAACATATATACGTATTACTCATATAATTTCGAGCAACATATAAAGAATATAAATTCCCTTTATACTGACCAAATGTATTATTGATAAGAATACGAACTTGAGGATATTTCTTTTCTAAATAGAAAAATTTCTCTTTCATATATCCTACAACTACATATATGTTATTTACACCAGCTTCAATAAGCTGTTCTATTTGGCGATTGATAAGTATCTCTCCCCTTACTTTAAATAAGCCTTTTGGCTTTTCGTAGGTAAATGGAGCAAATCGTTGAGACTTGCCTGCAGCCAAAATAATTGCATTCCTCATAAATGGATTTTTAATAATAAATGGATGACACTAGGTTAGTACTCTAATTTAGAGTATACCCCAATTAATGGGCACTTTTATAGTGCCTATTTATTCATGTTAAAAATTGAAAGTTTAATTAAGCCATGGACGGATGTCAACTCTATATTATAGTATTAAAAGTAGAATCTTTCTATGTCTTACTGCTATATATAAAATAAAAGTTCAGGCAAAGATATAGATTATGTATTTGAGTTCTCAATTGACGACTTAGTGGAAACTAGCTTTTAAAACACGCCTTTAACTTATCATAAAATCCTAAAAACACTTCGACTTTCGCCAACAGTCACCCAATAAAAGATAATCATGAGCTATTTCATTTCTTAGTTCGCATATATAAATCCATTCGCTGGCACTGAGAAGAATAAATAACGTTTCAAGCGATTCAAAATATCACGTATGGGCAAAGAAGTGACGTCTTCATTCAAATATCCCAAATAGATAATGAAATATCTTAGCCCCCATAACTTCCTGTAATCTTGAGAAACGGAAAATAAACAGATCTACTATAGTCTGTTTTTCTTTTGCCTGCAAACGCATTATTCATCCTTTTTTCATTGAAAAATATTCCCAAGACTAAAACCATTAATTATACAAAGTTCCCTCGTATAGAATCACTCCACCTTCTCAAACGGAAAAGCCTGAAGATAACTAATAGCCACCGTCATATTACCAAAAGCAAACACCAGCTTTGTATTCCGATGCAGACGCATGATGCACCCCTCCTTCCCTTGAAAGACACCACCCGTAATACGTATCTTCTGCTTTTTCTGAATATACTCCTCAAGAGGCTTATCCATCAGTTCAATGTTATAAGGCATGGATTCATACAGATAAATAAATTCTTCCATCTGTCTATGGGGAATAACAGCCACGCTATAGGAATTGCGGTCTTTTGCAAGATACTGCCGGGGGAACAGATGGGCAAGGATGAGATTCAACTCATCCAACGGGGCACATACAAACAGATAACCATCACCCGTGATTTCCTTTTCATCCGTCAAAGCGTTCAACTTCTGTACAGAGCCTGTCGCGAACGCCTCCTTTACAGCAAAGGCAGACTCCCGACGGGCCGCATATTCTTCCTTGCTATAAGGACACCGTTCAAAACGTCTTTTATGATCAGCAGAGGTATATGAAAACACTTTGAAGCAGAAATATCTTTCTTCCTTTATGCCAGACCGAGTATTAATCATCACAGCCCTCCTGCCGGTAAAGATTTCGATATAGCGTTTCAGCTCTCTGTTGCGCAGGAACATATAATACCACTTGTGGTTAGGATATTCTTTTTCTTCCCCCGTCTGTGACGTGGTTATCAGATCTGACCCCTGGTCTGGGCAGGAAGCGATTGAACTGCATGGCAGTAACCTAGGCGCTTTACCCGTTATGTTTTGATTCTGCGGAAAGGAGTATTCAGTACCCAAATCCGCATCATGACAGATTTGCATCAAAACATAAATTATTTATCATTTGTACTTCTAAAATGAAAGCTTGTTGAAGCTTCATTTTTGGGGTTCTCTTAGTAAGAGATCCCCATTTCTATTTAATTTATTGATAATGTGAAATATACACATCGTAATTCATAACCTTTTACGAACAATTCTCATACATTTCTTGTTAAAAGCATTTTAAAACAACAAAAGATTTCCATTTCTTGGGAATTATAGCTACTTTTGCAACCAAATGGGGATCTCTTACTAAGAGAACCCCATTTTTTATAAAACGAACCATGCTATCAAACAGCTGATTTTCAGATCTATCACACTTGTTCATGATAAAAAAATAAATTATCCCAAATTAGATATCACACGAAGTCACACAGTATTTCCTAATGGCACGATCCTTTAGATCAGTATTCTGTATATTTCTATATCTCCCCATACAAAAGTCATTCAATATTTTGTATCTATCACCAACAAGGCATATTTTGATTACTTTGCCGAATATTGAATATTCTCCCAGCTCTTATGTTAGGATTCTAGAAATATTTCTCCGAAAATGATCTGATTTTATCCAAACCAATAGAACATTCAGGCTGTCATCCTACAGCCTGAATGAATACTTCCCCTACAACCCCCTTAAAATGATCTGATTGGCTCGGTCTATCTGTGAAGTGGAGATGGATGCCAGATAAATATGAGTGGTCTTTTCATTATCGTGCCCCAGCCCTTCGCGGATGATGTCTGTAGACACCTTCCTGTCCTGCGCTATGCTGGCCCAGCTATGGCGCGCCACATAGAAAGTCAACGGCGCCTTTAATTCCAGCCGCAAGCCTATTTTATTCAAACCCCGTCCTATTTGCTTGGCCCTCAGTTTATATTGCTTGCGGTCATTTATGTCACAATACCGCAAGATAGGCAGCAGGTACTCGGAAGTGTCATCCTTGTATTTATCCACAATCTCCTGCATCAGCTCCTCCCACAGAATAGTCAGCCGTTGCCCGGTCTTTTTCCGGCTGTATGTCAGAATTCCATTCTGGAGGTTGCTCTTCTTCAAGTGTGCCATATCAATAAACGACATGTATAATCCGCAAATCCAAATTTCCGCAGAATCCGAAACGAAGCGTTCGATTTTCAGGGAAAAGGACAAAACGAAGCGTTCAAAAAAGGAAAGCGCGCAACACTCAAAAAGCCGAAACAAAAGTTTTGTAATGACCTCTGTTTCGGCTTTATAATTTCATAAAAAATGGCTTTATAACGGCATTAAAATAAGGCTCAAAAGTTTGGCCTTCTACTTGAAAAATTGTATCTTTGTTCAGTGCTAAGCAGCTGTTTTATGAACTAATTTTTCCTGTTTCTTATACAGCATCATGTCTGTATATTCGGCAGAATAATTCATGTGGGCATTGAATTCCTTTTTTGTACAACCCTCAAAAGGATTGCCAATGGTTTTGTTTGCTCCAATCCATTCACACAGTTCAAGTATGGAGGATTTATTGGATGTGAAATAAACGAAGGAATGCTTTTCGAGTATCTTTAAAACATCCAAATAATCAGACAAGCGCCAATACATATTGTACGTACCAACATCAGTGGAAAGATAAGGCGGATCAATTAAAAAGACGACTCCGGGAACATCCTTATATTGGTTGAATACTGCTTTGTAGTCGCATGATACAATTTCAAGCCCTTTTAAGTAGTCAGAAGACTCCGGATAACCGGTCTTGCGAATGTTGTTATAAAGGACTTCCTTGCGCATTTCGGCTACAGACAATTTATACTTCATGGAGAACATAAGTGAGGATGATAAGGTTATAAAATCCACGTACCCAACATTTAGTTCTTCTTCCTCGATACGTTTAAAAATGCGTTCTCTAAGTTCCCCTTTAATTGGTTTATGTTTGGGTATCGAATTACCCACCAGCTCCCTAATATCGGCAAGCAGTTTATTTGTCTGTGGGATATTTTTCAGTCTGAACCGGTAGTTGTCGAAGTCATTGTAGACAACAGTAGCATCGGGCTTGCTTCTTTTGGCTATATGCGAAAGAAGTCCGGAACCGCCAAACAAGTCCACAAACACGGTATCTTCAGGGAACTGTTCCAAAACTTTAATAAACTCTTTAGCAAACATTCTTTTTTGGCCTACAAATGGCAGTGGTGCAGATAAATTCATATTCTTCATACGTTCAAGTCAAATTTAATGTTTTCAACTCCGGATAACAGTTCCAGAGTCCGGTCAATGTTATTTTCATATATATGCACATTCCCAAGGTCAAGGGTTATGGACTTCAGGGGAAGCTCCACCTGCCTTGCCATCAGATAAAGATGATAAATATCAGCCGGAAGCCCAAGGTTCGCATCAGAACTACGCTGATATGCAGATAGCACCAATTCTCCCTCATCAATTTGGAACTGCACAAGACTCAGGCAGGGTGCCTGGTTGCTTTCCACCCCGGTTTCTCCAAGAAACAGGACATAATTCTTGCTGTTGCGCTTTTCCCGGTTAATCCTGGTTATGAGGGGTGGAAGCTTTTCAAAGTAAGTTGGATAGCTGTTTACAAGGGTATGGCCGCAATAATCCCACCAGGTAATCCCTGCCTCTTTGTATTTTTCCACATCCCGGACTCCTTGCATAAACAGTTTCAATTCCTCTTTCAGCTTTTTCCTGGCTATCCCGTGGCTTTCAAATATGTCAAGTAAATCAGCGGGGGTTAGCATGAGCCTTTCGTTTAATAGATACTTGATACGCCCTTTCCTATTGGTCTGGATTTTGCCCGTTTGGAGTATCTTGTCTAATGTCTGGTAATACTTATTCATGAGCTTTATTTTTGGTTGTACAAAGGTAGCTCTACCGGACAACACAAGGCATCCCCGGCACATCAATCACACTGCACCGAGCGTGCAGTGCTTTCCAAACCGTTTGATAACATCATACACCTTACGTTCGCTTACCGAATATTTATTTGCCAAAAACGCCACTGCATAAGTGGTCTTTTCACCTTGTTTTTTCATGACCTCATACTCCGTATATAAGTCTATGAATCGAAGGTCATCCTGCTTGCCGCCCAAACTTATAAGCATTTCAAGCGGTTCTCTGTTAAATTTAAGTGCTTCAAACAATGTCATATCCAATCATTTTTGTACTTTTGCAATGCCAATCATTTATTTAATGCGTAAAAACGCCACGAGAGTGCGGCAGAGGGCATTGCCCCCGGTCGCGCACTCTCGTGGCGTTTTGTGTTAATAAATGATTGGCGTCTATATTAACAGGCCGGGGGCTTTTTTTATCCCTCCCCCGAAGGGATTGTCAATCACTCAATCCGATATAATTCCAAATTGAACTTGTCCTTTTTTTCCCAGCCTTCAGCCAGAACTGTCTGAATGAATCCTACTGCTTTTGTATAGAAATCTTTCAGTTCTTCTAACTGAGTAAAAGTATGGTATTCCGGTTGTTCATCCGAACCAAACTTAAACGTCACTGGCAGGGTTTCTCCGCCCGTCTGAACGGCCAAATCGTATGCTGCCTTATAGTTGTACTGGTTCTCCACAGAAAGCCATACATGGGCACCATTATAGGCGAATCCGGATAGGATAGCCGCATCAGTCTGGCTGTTATACCAGGACATAACCAATGTGTGGATTTCCTCATCAGTAGGCTTATGCCCGAACTCCTCTTCCATGTAGGAGGCAGAGCCGTTCTCTTTTTCCTGCACATCCCATCGGATGCGCCATTTGTCTTTAACCGGGTTCGTGCATTCCATCAGCGAAACCCCGGAACTTCCTTCAACTCTTCTCATGTAAACACGTATTTGGTTCTACCTTTGCCGAATGTCTCTGTCTTGATGGTCGTTTCAAACGGGAAACCATCCGGCATTTCCTTTACTTGTGCGAGAATATTCTTCATTTCCTCGCTGTTGGTGAAGAACTTCTTTGCCTCGCCGTTCACTTCGATGGCCACAATACAGCGGTCTTCTCCCTGCT
>OGUC01000714.1_pt1 | contig 17041 bp, 14 predicted proteins | sample 1573701 | NCBI WGS metagenome assembly OGUC01 (sample SAMEA2582017, study PRJEB24529) | metagenome | biome: Human gut stool | place: China | collected 2011
CCCGGAAGTAACAGAAAAGGGGCTGCTGCACATGGTGCAGCAGCCCCTTGCTGTTTGGTCTATTTGCGTTCGGTGCTCCGTGCCCCGGTTTTGGTCAGCAGCTGCTGGAACTTGCGGGCGGCGGTGTTCAGCGGGCGGTGATGGTCGTAGACAAGGCAGATGGAGCGGGAGGGGATGATCTCCTGCAAATGCAGCTGCACCAGCTCCCCGCCGGCCAGCAGAGGCGTTGCCATGGGCTGCGGCACAAAGGCAAGCCCCAGCTCGCTTTTGACCAGCGTGAGCATCTGGTCGGTGGTGGCGGCCTCGGTGTCCGGCTTCAGCACTGCGTCGTGCTCCAAAAAGAACTGCCGGTAAAAGCTGCGGGTCATGCTCTCCTCGTTCAGGCTGATCAGGGGGTAGTTGGTCAGCTCCTTCAGGCTCAGGGTCTGGCTGGCAAGGGCCGTAAAGGTCTTTCCGCCCACAAGGACCTCGTAAAAGGGCATCAGCTCCACCATCTTCAGCCCGTTTTCCACCTCTGCGGGGGTGGTCACGATGGCAAAATCCACCTCGCCGTTGCGTACCGCCTGCACCGCCTGCGGGGTGGAGTGGTTGGAGATGCGCAGCCGGATGCCCGGGTACTCGGTATGGAAGGCGCGCAGCTTTTCCGACAGGTAGATGTTCAAAGCGGTTTCGGTGGTGCTGATGCTGATGGCACCGTGCTCCAGCGTGGCGCTGGCGCTCAGCTCTTCCTCCGCATCCTGGATCTGCACCGCTGCCGAGGCAATGCGGGCGTACAGCAATTCGCCTTCCGGCGTTAAGGTGACGCCCCGGTTGGAGCGGATGAACAGCACACAGTTCAGCTGGCTTTCCAGCCGGTTCATGGCGTGGGTGATATTGGGCTGGTTATTGCCCAGCACCCGCGCCGCGCGGGTAAAGTTCTGATATTTTGCCACATAGTAAAAGATCTTGTAGTATTCCCAATCCACATACATGGGTGCAGCCCCTCTTTCCTGTCGGGCTTCCGGCGCAGATTGCGGCAGAAGCGGCCTTGTGGTTTTGTTCTCTGCTCGTATCATAGCACGGCGCGCCAGAATTGCAAGCGCTTTTTACGACGCGGCCAACGCCCTTTGCAATGTAAAAAACATATTGCTGCTATACACAGAATACTTTTTACATATTCTCTGCACCCTCGTATAATAAACACCGCGAACAGGAATCAAGAATGAAAAAGAAGGTAAATGAAGTTTATGCTGACCGCTGTTACTGGAATCAATTGGGGCGATGAGGGCAAGGGCCGCGTCATCGACCTGCTGGCCGAAAACGCCGATATCGTAGCCCGCTATCAAGGCGGAAACAACGCCGGGCACACTGTTGTGACCGAGCAGGGCAAGTTTGTTTTGAACCTGCTCCCCTCCGGCATCCTGCACCCGGATGTTGTATGTGTGCTGGGCACCGGCATGGTCATTGACCTTGACCATCTGGCTGGGGAGATCCGCTCCATCGAGGAACGCGGCATCAAAATCAGCCCTGCCCATCTGAAATTGTCCGACAAGGCTACGATTTCCCTGCCGTGGCACCGTGTACAGGACGGTCTTGAGGAGGACCGCCTTGCCAAAAAGGGAAAGGCGTTCGGCTCTACTCGCCGCGGCATTGCCTATGCCTACAGCGACAAATACCGCAAAAAGACCCTGCGTTTAGGGGATTTGCTGCACCTTGACGAGGAGCGTATCCGCAGCAGACTGCATGTGATCCTTGATTCCAAAAACATGGAGCTGGCCGGCTGTTATCATCAGGAGCCGATGTCCTACGAGGCTCTTCTGAACTGGTGCTATGCGCAGGCGGCGCAATTCGGACCTTACATCTGTGATGCCGGTGCCTATCTGCAGGCAGCCAGCAACGCAGGCAAGCGCATTGTGCTGGAGGCACAGCTGGGAGCCATGCGCGATATTGATTACGGCATCTTCCCCTATACCTCCAGCTCCAACACGCTGGCTGCCTACGCCCCCCTGGGGGCTGGTATCCCCAATGTCAGGCTCAACCATGTGGTCGGCGTGCTGAAGGCCTATTCCACCTGCGTGGGGGCCGGCCCCTTTACGGCTGAAAAGGCAATGCCGGAGGCATGGATGGAATCTCTGCGCAAGGCCGGCGGTGAATTTGGTGCTGCTACCGGCCGCCCCCGCCGCGTTGGCCCCTTTGACTGTGTTGCCAGCCGGTACGGTCTTGCCTGTCAAGGCGCGGACAAAATCGCGCTCACCAAACTGGATGTCCTCAGCGGCATGAAGGAGATCCCTGTTATCACCGGCTATACGCTGGACGGTAAGCCGGTGGCAGCCTTCGACCCCACAGATGACTTAGACCGTATGGAGCCGATTGTAACGATGCTGCCCGGCTGGAATTGCGATATTTCCCACTGCACCCTGTACAACGAGCTGCCTGATGAGGCAAAAGCCTACATTGAATTTCTCGAAAAGCAGCTTGTCCATGTTATCCAATTTGTTTCGACCGGTGCCGAGCGTGAGCAGTACCTGCTGAAGGGCACCTGGCTCTGAGGCACTTCCGCATCTTTTTGTGTGCCGTCCTGTTATCTTTCCAAGGCGGCGTCTCCCCTCTCCCCTGCCCGCGTTTGCGGGTGGGGGCTTTTTGTTTGCCGTCTTTTGCGGGCCCCTCTCAGAGCGCATGACAGGGCGCCTCTGCGGCGCGTTTTACTGCGGGAAGTTCTCTTTCCTTGGCGGTTCATTTCCAAGCCTTACAAGTGCCTTTGCACCGGTCTGGTGCAGGCTTGCTCTTCTCATGGCAACCGGCAGACAAAAAACACCCACAGCGACGGCTGTGGGCTTTGATTCAATCATGATTTGCAGATGCTCCCAGCGCACGGCAAAGCGGATGATTCAGCAGCATACCGGCGATAACATACCGATAGGAGTGAACCGCACCGTTTCGCATCGTTTGCGGTATCCGCTGCTTTCGTACCAGCTTTTCCAGAACATCCATCTGCTCTTTCAAAAAGTAAAAAGATATCTGTGGATAAATCTTGTCATCTAACTGTGTTGCAATAAACCGGCTGACAACCTTTGTTTCCGGAAACAGATAATAGGCCGCCTTGTTCTGCTCGATTTCTGCTTCGCTGGCCAGATATTCCCTGCTGTTCACAATCAGGCAGTTGTCAGCACCGACCGCCATGACCTTATCCAGCTCGGACTGGAGCAGCCGATTGGCAAGAGTGCCTACGCGGATATCCTCCACAGCAGCCTCATCCACAAGCGTCTCCCGAATCAGGAGCCCTACCCGAAGGTTGACCTTGACTTTTTCTTCTTTCATTCGCATCACCCTTTGGTTGCCGGGACAGTGTCTCCCCTACCCTGCCTTACTTTGCGGCTTCGATCAAATCCTTGAGACTTTGCGCCTGCTCGATCAGCTCATTCAGAATCGCAACATCATTGTCACGGCGCTCCTGAGACATCTTTCTGACGCCGCGCTTATAGCTGGTTGAACTCATTTTCTTAAAGATTTTATTGGCAACAGGCTGGAGCGTCTTTTCCACAAAGGTCGCGCTTTCAGACTCACTCTTTTGCTCCTTCTTCTCGACGCGCTTTGCCTCCTGATCCTTGGCCACATCCTTTGCGATCTCTTCGGCCTTCTTCGTATCATGCTGGCTGACGGCGGCATGGTACTCCCCTACCGTGTTCTGCAGCAGATGGATTGCGCTGTCGCACTCCGCAAACGCAGTCTCCAGGCGTTCGTCCCGCTCGTCCGGCTCGTTGGTTTTTCTGGCGCTGTCAATGGCCCGGATAAAATCATAATGTATGCTGTTGCGCTCCTGCAGCAGACGCTCCTGTGCATCGGTGTCGCAGTTGCTCACATCTACCGTGCTCAGCAACAGATAGCACTGCGCAATTTTATGCTGCACCTCTGGCTCCAGCGTAATATAGCTTTCACACTCCATGCGGGTCAGGAACTTATTGTCCAAAAGACGAAGCAGCTCTTTATCCAGCTTTTCCTCAATGCGGAAATCGCGGTCGATCTGCTTGGCGGTGGTTGCGCTCACTTCCTTAATTGCCTTCTTAGCGTCCTTTTCTGTCATATTGAACGGCTCGCTCTGTAGGCATATCACGAATTCTGCAACAGCCTTGCGGCGGATCTGTTCGTCCGCCAAGCCACCGCGAACCTGCAGGTTCGCGCTGTATAAAAGCACCTTTTTTTCATTTTCCGACAGGCTTGTTGTGATCACATTGCAGTTTTTGATGGTGTTCCAGGTGGCGTCGCCTCTCTTTTCAAGGTACTCCATCGCACGGTAGCGCCGCTCACCGGAGAGAAGGACATACACCGTTTTCCCATTTTCTTCCTGCGGAAATACCACAAGATTATGCATCAGGCCGTTGCGCTGAATATCCTCCGCCAGCTGCACAATATCCTCTTGGGTATCTGCCTGCCGGAAGATTTCGTTGTCCGCGTTTACACGAATATCGTACAGTGCAATATCCCGTGATTCGTATTCAATGCTTTTATGTCCTGCGGTCAGATCACTGATAATCTTCCCTGCATCGCCGTTATTGGAATCGATTTTACCAAGCTCCGCATCCGTCGGGCGGGAACGCTTTACGATTTCCTTCTTTTTGGCGGGACTCTTCATTCCCATATCATTTCACCTCCAGACGCTTTTTCAACTCTTCGTAGGCTTTCACATAGGCTTTTGCCACAGGCTGTGTTTTTGCCATATAGCACACAGGCAAAAAGCGGGAAATGGATGTTTTCACCGTCTTGCTGGCAGGGATTGCAACACTGAACAGCGATGTGCCGAGTTCTTCCTTAAAATGCTCCTGAATTTTCTTATCTGTTGCCGCGCTCCTGTCCACATTTACCAGTAATACACCGGCACCCATCAGGTGCGAAGTGGAGCTTTGCTTCATCTTATTACATTCATAGTAAAGGCGGAATGCCGATTCTTCGGAGTTATCCTCGCAGCCGGCCGGAATCAGGATATAATCCGCTGCATAGATTGCATTGGAAAGCAGCAGGCTGTCACGCGTGGGCTGTGTGTCAATTAGAATGTAATCGTACTCATCGCGCACCTGGTTGAGGAAATAGTACAGAAAATCTCCCATACCGGAAACCTTCCTCGGATCATCGTCCTTCAGGCGCTCTGCATCACCAATCAGCAGCTCAATGCGCTTATTGATCCGCGGCGTTTGCGCGTCGCACGGGATCATATCTACATTTTCATACTGCGTTTCTACAATAAAGTCTCGCGTCTTGCTATGATACAGGAAGCCGTCGAAAAGATTATAGAGCGCCTTGCCGTAGAATTCATCACTTGTGATGCTCAAGCCGCCGCTGAGCGCTTTGGTGAGATTCCCCTGTGGATCGGTATCCACGCAGAGAACCTTTTTCCCTTCATCGCCCATCAGGTAAGCAAGATTGGAGGCCGTTACGGTTTTACCCGTGCCGCCCTTTTCAATGGCAATTGTAATAATTTTTGCAGACATTGAGCAATTCCTCATTTCTGTAAAGACTGTTATTTGTGGATGTGGCTGTCAATTCTTGTTGCTATGCTTATTGTTCCGTTGCTATTCTGTTCTTCACGCCTTTTTGCTGCTACAGGGTGCAGCTGTTTCTTATTATCCGATTCTATCATACTTCAACGGCTGAATATGTTGAAACCTATCCCTCACCATAGAAATAGTTGCAGTTACTTTCTGCTGCTCTTTGTGATTTCAATTATAACATAGATATAAGTAAAGTCAATTCTCTTTTCTTTATTATTACTCTGCAGCAGTTTTTATTCAGGTCTATCAATTCTTGTTGCTCTGCTTTAATATGTCCGCATTCGCACCGCCTATTTCTTTGTATTCTCGCCGCGCTTCACAGTGCCGTGCGGAATCAATACGCCCTTCAATTCTTGTTGCTGTTTTTATCTTGCATGTATTTATCATTTGAAATCACTGTCATCCTTTACCACAAAAAAGCAGAGGTCTGCAAATTGCAGGCCTCTGCCAAAAAATGCTTAGACATCCTCAAAGACAGACATATCAAACTTAAACACGCCAGATGGATCTAAAGCTGCGAGCTTCTGCTTGCCAGCCGCGATAATCAAAGCGCTGTTTTCAACCGTATCATTATAAACAACCGTGCGATAATACTGTGCAGACTTCCTTTCGGTTGTTTTTTCAAGCAACTCGGTAAACTTTACACACAGTCCCAAGGCCCATGTTTTCAGCCCAGCATTGTCATGAATGATCCGGTTTAAACAATCCAGCGTTTCCTCCGCCTGATCCCGCTTATTGCCATTTGTCAGAATTTTAGCCGTGTATGTGAAAATATCATTGCAGATATTTTTCTCGTTGTCCGACAGCTTATCCTCATACGAAAGATAGTCAGCTTTATTTCTGATCTCTGTGGTCGCTTTTCTGTACTTCATTTCCAGAATATCTGTGCCAAACGGCTCTGTAATATGCTGTGCAGCGTTTTCCGCGCTCTGGGTTTTCTTCTTTCTGGAATCCCTTACAATTTCATCATCATGTGTATTTCTATCGTGATAGGCGCGGACATTCTTCATTTCCGCTTTGGTCTTATATTTGATGAAAATATACAGGTATTCATATTTGCGAACACCGCGCTTGCGTGCCGGGGCATAGTCAAACCAGAGATCCGTCATCTCATTGATTTCTGTCTTAACTGTCTTTAAAACATTCTTTTCAAACTCTGTAAAAGTCTTGTACTTTTCAGACAGCGGTTTTTCCCGGTCGAACTTTTTCTTGTCTGCAGATGCCGGGTCCTTTTTCTTTTTGCTCTTTGTGGACTCTCTCTCTGCCTCTGTGGGTGCAGAAAGCAGGCCCTTAAACTCATCAATATTGAATTTTTTATACTTGTAACCGGTCAACTCTGCACGCTTTGAGGAGAACTTGTTCAAAATCTCATCATTTACCGGCTGGAATACAAGGCCGTTCGTATAGCCATAATCTCTGTTGCCGTTGTCATAGGAGAGTATGATTTCATAAACGCGCATCGAGTAGGTGCTTTTCATCATCAGCAGATATTCTATGCTGTAAGAGGTGTAGTTGCTGGTAAGCTGCGCAATATCCTTCCAGATATCCTGGTTAAAGCGCAGTCGAATCTCTTTCTTGTCGAAATCGACCTCAGAACCTTTTTGCAGCCAGGAAATGGAGCGGTACACCTTACTGCCGGGCTCTTTCTTTACCCAGAAGGTACGGTTTTCCAAATTCTCTATGGTTTCTTTCAGATTCAGCGCATATGTTGTATCAACCGTGCGCACTCCGGTCAGCTTGGCAAAATCGTTGAAGGTAATCGAATAATACTTGGACGCATCTTTATCGTTCTTTTGGTCAATCTTGGACATGAGCATAAAGAGAACCTTTTGCTCATTTCTGGGCAGAGAATACTTTGTCCGCTGGATCAGATCATTACTTTTGGTAATGTAAGAGCCAAAGCCGACAGGGGAGTGCTGCCATTTCGCAAGTGCTTGCTTTTTCTCGCGGACCTCATCATCAGAAAGGACCTCTCCGACTAAAGCTTCCTCGTTTTCATCAATGGACGAATTCGTTTTGTTCATATCCATTACTTATAGCTGTACAAAACGGTGTTTAAAATAATCTCGATATACAGCTATATATTCCTTTCCTTAGATGTTACAATTCAAATAGGTACACAAATATCATTATACTGATAATATTACTATACTATTCGCCAACTGTCAACGAAAAATGTTTGAGGTCTTATTATTTCACAAGATTTTGATTTTTCTTTTTTACAATTATTTATCTTATATCTTATTTTTTACTTATTTATTATAATATGTAGAAAGAGAGGTTTCTACATGCAAGCTAAGAGGAAAAAACACTTGACGAAAGAGATTTCCACACCGGATGCAAGAGGTTTAAAAGTCTGTAGAAAGAGATTGCTACAGACAAATTAGGCAAAACTGGCATGTAGAAACCTCTTTTTTGCCGTGGAAGAATCTCTGTTTTCAAAGTTATTTCTGCATACTGCCTGTTGCAGTTACTAATTGCGCCGTGTGGAAATCTCTGTTTTGCTATAGCGGGAGTGTTTGGCCGTGCAAACAGAGGTGGAAATTACGAGGGCTGATTTTTCCGGTGTAGAAACCTCTCTTTTGCTGATTACGGTACAAACCTGCCCCCAGAGAGGGGAATGGATAGGGGAGAGTGAACAGTGCTTAAAAATCTCCGGTTTTTCCGGTGTAGAAACCTCTCTTTGCTCCCAGAATGGAAAACGCGGGCATCTTAATTGGGATAATACGCATAGTGCGGGGGTGTAGAGAAAAAATTTCGCCTTCCGTAAGTGTAGAAACCTCCTTTTACTTCTGCAGGCGGCATCTTGGTTATGAGGTGTACGATTTTTTCCGGTGTAGAAACCTCCTTTTAGAAATTACTCATATTACACTACATATTGGTGCTTTAGACAAGCAAAGATACTTGTTCTTGAGTAAAGCAGGCTATACAACCAGAGATAGGAAAGCTAATATAGGAGAACCAAGAGATTGCTACATATAAGCAGCGTAAGATTTTTGTACAGTAATAATACGCGATATAGCGATATAAAATCGCGCCTTGAAAAAGAAGTTGAGTGCACTAAAAAGAGGTTTCTACATCAAAGAAGCGGAAGAAAACGCAGCCTTGTACAGAAAGACACAACCAAAGCATCATAGTAATAGAAAGGGAAAAAACCACAATATATAGATATAGAAACCCCAAAAACAGGATGAGAAGAAATGAGAAAGAGGGGAAAAGTGCTGTTAATACAATACAATTAGGAAATATTATTGCTTAGTATACAATATGTACACGGCGAAAAGCGTAGATTATACAAAGAAGATTCATAGTGCTGCAAAATAGGACAAAATGCAGGCAAAGTTTTTTAAGGTAATGCGATGTAGAAACCTCTCTTTGCTCTGAACTCCCTGAATTCCAGAGGAGGAAAGCTCTTTTTTATGGGTTTATCCAATTTTCGGCAGCAATCCGGCGTAATCATGAAAGGGGAAAATACGGTCGGAAATCGAAACCGCGTAAATACAGTACATTTGTTTCCGCAGGCAACTGGTTTAAAGAACAAAGTGGGCGCTCAAAAGGATTGGGGAAAGGCTATATAAGATTCAATTTTGTATACAGTTTGGATAACAAACTGTTATATATACGATGTGGAATATAGAAACTGTGTAAAAAACTCAAATTTTCCCGCTTGTTAAAGTGTAGAAACCTCTCTTTTGGATAGGAGTGGAAACCTCCGCTATCTGAACTAAGGTGAATTGGAGAAGGGACCTAATAGGTAGAAAGGCGAATTTCGATTCTGTAGGTTGTATGGCAAGAGCAGAAGACAGGAAAACAAAACAAAAGCCATCCCAAAAGAGAAGGGGTATCTCAAGAGGGCAGGGGAGGGGAGCAGCAGAAGGAGTGGTTTGTACCTGTTATAAAAAATTACAGCCTTTGAGAAAATTATGCTTTGCGATAGCAGCAAGGGCAGCTACATTGAGATGGTAAGATACTGCTTGGCGAACGCAACAAGGAATACAAAAATATGGTTATGGCAACAGGAATTGACGGATAATGGAGAGCAAAGTACACATAGAAAGAAAGCCAATGAATTATTGCCTGTAACCAGTAGCCAAAGACTAAGAGGGATTTAGGGCAATACCGCATAATTCTAAGTACCGATACGGCGGGTGAGGTGCCGCAGCCGCCGGAGCGGTGCTTGAGCCGCAGGGCGGGAATTATGCGGTGTTGCCTTAAGCTTTTTGCTGCTGCTTTGCGCGGTGTGTAAAAAGGGGACTGCCGTGGGATGAAGTACAGCAGCTCTTTTCATTTTACTACTTGCGATGCAATACTCCGGGGGTGTAAAATAAAAGGCAGAAGTAAGCCGCTGCAGCGGCAGGGCATATAGAGACAGAGGATGTAGGGTATGAAACGAATTTTGATCATTGATGGGCAGGGCGGCGGTATGGGCGCACAGCTTGCAAAGCTGCTGCTGCCTAAGCTGCCTGAGGATTGCGAGCTGCTGGCAGTGGGCACGAATGTGCTGGCAACCAGTGCCATGCTGAAGGCGGGTGCAGTGCGCGGTGCAACAGGGGAAAATGCGGTGGTATATAACGCCGCCAGAGCCGATGTTATCCTGGGGCCCATCGGTATCTTGATGGCTAACGGCATCATGGGCGAGGTTTCGCCCAAAATGTCGGTGGCGATTTCCGGCAGTGAGGCAGCCAAGGTTTTGATTCCGGCGTCCGGCTGCGGGATCTTTGTGGCGGGCACGCAGGATTGCCGCCTTGACGAGTATCTGCAAAATGCCGTAGCTCTTACGCTGCGTGCGCTGGACGCATGACGCCGCTGGCAACAGCCGCCGCACCGGTCCTGCAGGCCGCACAGTTGGCTGCAGAAAACGGACCTGCGCTGTTGGCTATTGATGGGCGCTGCGGCAGCGGAAAGTCTACACTGGCGGAATATCTGGCGGGGCAGTTGGGCTGCCGGGTGGTACATACCGATGATTTCTATCTGCCTATTGCCGCGCGCTGCGCGAACTGGCAGGAGCACCCCGGTGCGAATATGGATTTCATCCGGCTGCGAAATGAGGTCCTGCAGCCGCTTATGCGCGGGGAAACGGCGCTCTATAAGGCATACAGCTGCGCGGCGGGGGCCTTTAAGCCAGCTGAACCGTTTGCCGCCGCGCCGCTGACGATTCTGGAGGGCAGCTACAGCCTGCATCCGGCGCTGCAGACCAAATTTGCGGTGCGCGTGTTTGTTACCTGCCCGCCTGATGTGCAGACGGCACGCCTGCAGGCGAGAGAGGGCATACGCTACGCAAATTTTGTGCAGCGGTGGATCCCGCCGGAGGAAGGCTATTTTGCTGCCTATGATCCAGCCGCACGCTGCGATTTTGTACTGGACACGGCGGAGATTTTTGTGTAATATAGTAAGCGGACCTATGGCATGACTGCGTGATTCCCGCTTTGCCGGGTTTGAAATGATGCAGTAATGCCCTTATGAAAAAGCCAGGAAGGCAGTGCCCAGAAGGGTGCGCGGTTCAAACTTTTTGATAAGGGTGATATGTTGTGAAAAACCAGAATACCAAAAAATTGGCTTATGCAGCGCTTTTCTTGGCGCTGTGCCTTGTGCTGCCCATGCTGACGGGCCAGATTCCGCAAATCGGCAGCATGCTGCTCCCGATGCACATTCCGGTGTTTTTGTGCGGCCTTGTCTGCGGCTGGCAGTACGGTGCTGTGGTGGGCTTTGTTGCGCCGCTGCTGCGGTCGGTCCTGTTCGGGATGCCTCCGATGTACCCGGTGGCTATTGCGATGGCCTTTGAGCTGTTGACCTACGGCTTGGTTATCGGGCTGGTATACCGCCGCTTGGCTCAAAAGGGCGTGACAGGGGTATATGCAGCGCTGGTTACCGCCATGGTGGCAGGGAGGCTTGTCTGGGGCGTGGCTGAGGTCGTGCTGCTGGGCTTGGGCGGCAAGGCGTTTACCGCCCAGGCATTCTTGGCGGGCGCACTGCTCAATGCCGTGCCGGGCATTATCGTGCAGTTGGTTCTGATCCCCGCCGTGATGGCGGCTCTGCAGAAGGCAGGGGCTGTCAAACAATACACCGAATAAGGCCGTTTTCTGAGGGGCTGCGCAGGAAGCGCAGCCTTTTTGCTTTGTGCGGCTGTATTACAGTTCAATTTTCACAACATAGCAACAAGAATCGACGCCCCTATTTGCGTAAAGGAAAACAAAAAAGCTTGCAAGGATAGGCACTTTTGCCTTTTCTTGCAAGCTTTTTGTTGTTGCAACGGTGAAAACGGCCAGCAGCCGCTGTCTGCTGCTAGAGAAGCTCTGTCATACTGATCTGATCGACCAACCAGCTTTCCTGCTTTGCCTCGTGGATGACATCGCCCGGCTGGCTGTGCCCAATCAAAAAGGGCGAGGCAGGATCGTGCATACGCATATTCCGCGCTACAGCCACACGGCCGGCGTTGGCGTAGCAGTAAAGACAGCCGTGGCCGCAAGTATTGTAGGTGCCGATATCTGCCGTCAGGCAGCAGGCACACTCCCTGCGGGCAGGCTTTTGCGGTGGCAGCCGCAGGGGGCGGTGCAGCGCGGTCTCAAAGGTCTTTTGCGTCATGCAGCCGCTGCAATCGGCACCATAACGGGCAAGCGCGGTGCCCTCGGCGCAGGGGCGTATTGTCATACCGTATTTTCTGCCGATCTCAATAAAAGCCCTTCCCAGTGTTTCGCGCTCCGTGTGCGTTACGCTTTTTACCTGCGGAAAATTCCGCCGTACCTTCTCGTAAAGGTCGATAAAGCTGATCACACAGGTTCTGGTATAGCCGGAAAGCACAGCTGCCATATGCTCAAATTCTGCGATATGTCGTGCAGCGGTGTAGGTATCGGAAAGAAAAATGGGGTCATACCGCCATGCGATACAGTCAGGACCGACAATTTTTGACAGCGCGATAAAGTCCTGCAGGACCTGCGCCTTCGGCGGTACATGCGGCTCGATCTCCGGCCCGTAGGGGGTGATCGTGACAAACCAGTACTGCCCATAGGGGCGCAGCAGCTCCATGCGGGGAAGCATTGGTGCAGGATTTTTGGTGCAAAAGCCGATCAGGTCCACCACATCCGGGTTGATGGCATACCGTGTCACAGATTGCGGATCATATGGGTTGCGCACCAGCACAAACCCTGCACGCAGGCGGTTCGCAAACCACGCGCTGTAAAAGGCGGGAATATCGGTGCGGAAACCTGTTTGCAAAATCATAAAACGCCCTCCTGCGGTGCAGCATATGCAGCTTACCGATTCTATACAAATTATAATACCATGCTGCAGAGGATTGCAAGGAGGCTGGATGAGCGGCGCTGCAAAATTCTTCTTATTAGCGGGTTTGTTTTCTGGGCCTCGATGGTTTTCTTTCGGGCGTACTGGGACGGGGTCTCTCCCATGGTGCGCTTGAACAGACGGGTAAAGTAGGGGAGATCCGGGATACCTACCTCCTGTGCTGCCTGTGTGATCGTGTAGTGATGATACCAGAGCAGGTTCGCCGCAAACTGGATGTGGGTCAGGGTCACATAGTCGGTCAGGCTGCTGTGCACCTCCCGTGCTTTTTGCGGTGCGCCGAGAATGAGTGCCTCCTGCGTGTTGAAAAGCACAGCGGGAACATGGTACAATTATCAAACCAAAACACAGTACGATGAGAAAAGGAGGATAAACACATGACGATTTTGATCGATGCAGACGGCTGCCCGGTGGTCGATCTGACCCTGCGGATCGCAGGGAAAAGCCGTGTGCCGGTTGTGATTCTGTGCGATACATCTCACCGTATTGAGAGGGAAGGGGCACAGACACTGGTATTTGACAAAGGCGCTGACAGTGTGGATTTTGCACTCGTCAACCGGGTGAAGCCCGGGGACTTGGTCGTGACGCAGGATTACGGGCTGGCAAGTATGTGCCTTGCAAGGTGCGCACGGGTGCTGAACCAGAACGGTTTGGAATATACGGCGGGTAATATAGATGCACTGATGCTGCAGCGGCATGAGAACAAAAAGCTCCTTCGCGCCGGAAAACACCCAAAGGGGGCTGCAAAACGCACAAAAGAGCAGGATATTCGATTCTGTGATGCGCTGGAACAGATTTTGAGAGGCACATCCGGCGTATAGCAGACGAAATTCCGGCACTGTAGCGCTGCTTGAGTTGGTTACAAAAGCTTATGGGGAATATTCCACGCGGCAATGCATACTGGCTCGCATCACCTTACGCAGTAGAATACAACAAATTCCGGGGCTTCAAAATACAACAATTCCCGGGAGACAAAAATGCACCCCGGAAAATGTTGTACTCTGCGTATTGAAAACACAGGTGAATCGGGCGCTTGTTCGATGCCTACTGGTCCGCAATAGCAAAATAAGGATACAAACCAAAGCGTACAAAAGAAAGAAAAGCGCAAGCAGCATATCCTTGCCCGGCCCTTTTCCCTGCAGAGAGAATGGAGTCCGGTATTCCTCCACTGAAAGTAAAATAGCAGGGCTAATTTTCCGGATTTTCCCTTGAGATTTGGCGGCGTTATAAACTATAATAAGCATAAAGCCAGCAAATATGATGCCGGTAACAGATACTGCGCAGGAAAGGGAAGAAATGCAATGAAGATGCTTTTCAAGCAACGGATGTTCTCCTGGTTCGACAGCTATGATATTTACGATGAATATGGAAATACCCTGTTTGTGGTCAAGGGTCAGCTTTCCTGGGGGCATTGCCTGAGAATCTTTGATGCGGCGGGCTGCCCGGTTGGCTGCGTCAAAGAAAAGATATTTACATGGATGCCAAAATTTGAGCTCTACACGGGCGAGGAGGATTATGTGGGATGCCTGAGCCGAGAGCTGACGCTTTTCCGGCCCAGCTACCATATCGACTGCAATGGCTGGCGTATTGAGGGCAGCTTTTGGGAATGGGACTATGACATCCTTGCCCCCAGCGGGCATACCGTGGCGCATATCGCCAAGGAGCTTTGGAATTGGACCGATACATACACCATTGAGGTTGCCGACCCAAGAGATGCTCTCTGCGCGCTGATGGTCGTGCTTGCGATCGATGCAGAGAAATGCTCGCGGGATAACCATACCTGACAGGCTGCACATAAAAAATACTCCCTTATTCTGCTGCGCGCGCAGCAGGATAGGGGAGTTTTCTGGTTCGTGAAGCAGCACGCCGATGTATAAAGACCGTACAGAAAAAGCAGCAGCCCACTGCGGGCTGCTGCTTTGCGGTAAAAGGCGGGCGGTCAGCCCATGACGACCTTGACCTCTACGGTCGAGCCGGCGGGAACAGGGGAGAGGATGTTGCCGCTTACAGGCTTGCCGTCCACGGTCATGGCTTTGACGCCCTTTTCCAGATGGTCAGGGTTCTCCACAACGATTTCATAGGTTGCCCCGCGCCAGACACGGCGCAGGGTAAAGCCGTCCATCGTGTGGGGGATGCAGGGGTCGATCTTCAGCCCGGCCAGTGTGGGCTGGATGCCAAGGATGTACTGGCTCACATCCACAAAGGTCCATGCGGCCGTGCCGGTCAGCCAGCTGTTTTTCGCCTCGCCGAAGGTCGCGGCATCACAGCCTGCCACCATCTGGCTGTAGACATATGGCTCGGTGCGGTGGATCTCGCTGATGTCCTCAATGTATGCCGGACAGGTCTTTTTGTAGATCTCAAACGCGCGGTCGCCGTGGCCGACTACAGTTTCGGCACAGCTGACCCACGGGTTGTTGTGGCAGAAGATACCGGCGTTCGCCCAGCTCAAGGTGATACTTGGTGTAAGCGGGCTGCAGCAGCACAATGCCGTACTTGGTGTCGAGCTTGTCTTTCACGCTCTGCAGGGCGGTTACGGCTTCGCCGGTGTTTACGCCGATGCCTGCCATGACGCACATACCCTGCGGCTCGATGAAGATCTTGCCTTCCTCGCATTCCTCACCGCCGATCACATGGCCAAAGGCGTCGTAGGCGCGGCGGAACCAGCTGCCGTCCCAGCCGGCAGTCAGCACGGTTTGTTCCATCTCTGCAGCCTCGGCGCGCACGGCGGCGGCCTCGTCCGCGTGGCCGGTGGCGTCCAGAATCTCGGCAAAGGCGTTGCCGTATTTGACATACATACCGGCGATGAACACGCTTTCAGCCACAGGGCCGTCACTCGGGCCGGTGGTCTGGAAGCTCTCGCCCGGCTCCTTGCTGAAACAGTTCAGGTTCAGGCAGTCATTCCAGTCGGCGCGGCCGATCAGCGGCAGGCCGTGCGGCCCCTTGTGGGTGTGCAGGTAGCCGAAGCTGCGGCGCAGATGCTCAAGCAGCGGCTGTGCAAGGCTGTGGTCGTTGTCAAAGTCCACCGGCTCGTCCAGAATCGAGTAGTCACCCGTTTCGCCCAAGTAGGCGTACACGGCGGCAATCAGCCACAGCGGGTCATCGTTGAAGCCGGAGCCGATATCCATGTTGCCCTTTTTCGTCAGCGGCTGGTACTGGTGGTAGGCGCTGCCATCGGGGAACTGGGTGGCGGCAATGTCCAGAATACGCTCCCGCGCACGGGCGGGGATCAGATGCACAAAGCCGAGCAGATCCTGACAGGAATCGCGGAAGCCCATGCCGCGGCCGGTGCCGCTCTCATAATAGCTGGCAGAACGGCTCATGTTGAAGGTGACCATGCACTGGTACTGGTGCCAGATCTTGACCATGCGGTCGAGCTTTTCATCGCTGCTCTTGACCGAGTAGGTGGACAGCAGGGTATTCCAGTGGTCGTGCAGTTTGGCAAGCGCCGCATCGACCTGCGCATCCGTGGCATAGCGGGCTGCCATCGCTTGGGCGCGGGTCTTATTGATGACGCCGGGCGCGGCCCACTTCTCATCCTCCGGGTTTTCGATATAGCCCAAAACAAAAATCAGGCTGCGGCTTTCGCCGGGCTGCAGAGTGACATTGATTTGATGTACGCCAACGGGTGCCCAACCATGCGCCATCGAGTTGGTGCAGCGGCCGTTTTCCACGACCTCGGGGTTCGCATTGCTGCGCCATGCGCCTAAAAAGGCATCCCGGCTCGTGTCAAAGCCGTCAATGGGTGTGTTGACGGTGAACAATGCGTAATGATCACGGCGCTCGCGGTACTCGGTCTTGTGGTAGATGGTGCTGCCCTCGACCTCGACCTCGCCGGTCGAAAAATTGCGCTGGAAGTTGGTGGAATCATCCACGGCGTTCCAGAGGCAGAACTCCAGATAGCTGAATACAGTAAACGATTTCGGCGCATCACTCCCATTGGTCAGCACCAGACGGTCAATCTCGCAGTTGTCGCCTACCGGCACAAACAACTCCAGCTTCGCTGTCAGACTGTTCTTTTTGCCGGTGATGATGCTGTACCCGAGACCGTGGCGGCACTCATAGCTGTCCAGCTCGGTCTGGGTGGGCTGCCAGCCGGGATTCCATACGGTATCGCCGTCCTTAATATAGTAATACCGACCGTTAGAGTCCGCTGGTACGTTATTGTAGCGGTAGCGGGTGATACGCCGCAGCTTGGCATCCCTGTAAAAGCTGTACCCGCCGGCCGT
>OGUC01000725.1_pt1 | contig 16736 bp, 20 predicted proteins | sample 1573701 | NCBI WGS metagenome assembly OGUC01 (sample SAMEA2582017, study PRJEB24529) | metagenome | biome: Human gut stool | place: China | collected 2011
TGCCAACGTGTCGGCGTACCAGCATCTGGTACGCAGCGAGGACAAGAACATCATCTTACAAGACGGCAACAAGGCGATTGTTGGATATGACAAGGGCCGTGTGGAACTCTCCGGCTCCGTATCCGCCAAATGGCAGCCGATAGACCGGTTGGGCATGTCGATGGTACTGCGTGAGGAGATGTACGGTGACCGATGGGCACCGCTTATTCCGGCGTTCTTTGTGGACGGCGTGATTTCCCGCCGCGGCAACATCGTCGCCAAAGCCTCCGTCTCACGCAACTACCGGTTCCCGACGCTCAACGACCTCTATTTCCTGCCTGGCGGCAACCCCGACCTGAAAAACGAACAAGGCTTTACCTATGACGCGGGCGTCAGTTTCGAGGTCGGCAAGCCGGGTATCTATAAGTTGAGCGGCGGTGCAAACTGGTTCGACTCCTACATCGACGACTGGATCATATGGTTGCCGACGACCAAAGGCTTCTTCTCGCCCCGCAACGTGAAGAAGGTACACGCCTACGGCATCGAGGTCAAGGCGAACCTGGCCGTGCAGCCGGCAAAGGATTGGCTCATTGACCTGAACGGTTCCTATTCGTGGACACCCTCTATCAACGAGGGCGAGAAAATGTCACCTGCTGACCAGTCGGTGGGCAAACAGTTACCCTACGTGCCGGAGCATTCCGCCTCGCTGACAGGACGGTTGTCGTGGCGGTCGTGGGCGTTCCTTTACAAGTGGGCGTTCTACTCGGAGCGTTTCACCATGTCGAGCAACGACTATACGCTGACAGGACACCTGCCCGAATATTTCATGAGCAACGTCTCCTTGGAGAAAAACCTCTTTTTCAAACCGGTGGACGTGCAGTTGAAATTCGCTGTCAACAACCTTTTCAATGAAGATTACCTCTCGGTACTCTCGCGCCCCATGCCTGGCATCAACTTCGAGCTGTTCATCGGTATCACCCCGAAGTTCGGGAAAAACAAGAAAAAGTCCGTAAACACAAATTTGTAACGATATGAAAGCATTGAAAAATCTGAGCCTGATATTGCTGCTTGTACTGACATTCACAGGCTGCCATGATAAGAGTTCCAAACTTGCCGATTTCAACCGAGCGGTCTATACACCCGAATACGCTTCGGGGTTTGACATAAAAGGTGCAGACGGTAAAAAGAGCGTATTGGTTACCGTCACGAACCCTTGGCAGGGAGCTGACAGCATTACCACATACCTGTTCATCGCCCGTGACGGAGAAAGCGTACCCGAAGATTTCACCGGTCAGGTGCTCGGAAAAGATGCCGAGCGCATCATCTGCATGTCCTCTACCCATATCGCCATGCTCGATGCTATTGACGAAGACCGTTGCGTCGTTGGCGTATCGGGTATCGACTACATTTCCAATCCAGATATTCAGGCTCGTCGTGACAGCGTCGGCGACGTGGGCTACGAAGGGAACATCAATTACGAACTGCTGCTCTCGCTCGACCCCGACCTCGTGCTGCTTTACGGCGTGAACGGCGCGAGCTCGATGGAGGGAAAACTGAAAGAACTGAACATCCCGTTCATGTATGTTGGCGATTACCTGGAAGAGTCTCCGTTGGGCAAGGCCGAATGGCTGGTGGCATTAGCGGAGGTTACAGGGAAACGGACAGAGGGAGAGAAAGTGTTTGCCGATATTCCGGTTCGCTATAACGCTTTGAAAAAGCGAGTAACCGATGCAGCCATCGATGCCCCTTCAGTGATGCTCAACACGCCTTACGGCGACAATTGGTTCATGCCCTCGACCGAAAGCTATGTCGCCCGGTTGATCAAAGATGCCGGAGGCGATTACATCTACAAGAAGAACACGGGAAACGCTTCCGCGCCCATCGACCTCGAAGAGGCGTATCTGCTGGCCTCGCAAGTCGATATGTGGCTGCATGTGGGTATGGCGAACACGCTCGACGAGCTGCGAGCCGCCTGCCCGAAGTTCACCGACACCCGGTGCTTCCGCAACGGATACGTCTATAACAACAACGCCCGCACCAATGCTGCTGGCGGCAACGACTACTATGAGTCGGCGGTCGTAAATCCCGACCTCGTGCTGCGAGACCTCGTGAAGATATTCCACCCCGAACTGGTCGAGGAAGATTTCGTCTATTACAAGCAACTGAAATAGATGCGCTCCCGTTCCGCCATATTGTTTGCCATGCTGGCCGCCCTCACCCTTTTCCTGTTTCTGCTGGATTTGGCGGTGGGGGCTGTCGCCGTGCCGCTCGGCGATGTTTGGGCGGCCCTGACGGGTGGCGATTGTCCGCGAGCGACGGCGAAAATCATACTGAATATCCGACTGATTAAGGCGGTGGTCGCGTTGCTGGCCGGAGCAGCTCTGTCGGTCAGCGGTCTTCAGATGCAAACCCTCTTCCGCAATCCTCTTGCCGGCCCCTACGTGCTCGGCATCAGTTCGGGCGCGAGCCTCGGCGTGGCACTCGTCGTGCTTGCAGGCTTCGGTTCGTCGATAGGCATTGCCGGGGCGGCTTGGCTCGGAGCGGCGCTCGTGCTGGTCGTCATCGCCGCCGTCGGCCACCGCATCAAGGACATCATGGTGATTCTGATTCTCGGCATGATGTTCTCGTCGGGAGTCGGCGCGATTGTACAGATATTGCAATATCTCAGCAAGGAAGAATCCCTGAAAGCCTTTGTCATTTGGACGATGGGGTCGCTCGGCGACGTGACCTTCGACCAGCTTGCGGTACTCGTCCCGTCGATTATCGCCGGACTGTTGTTGGCGGTGGTGACGATCAAGCCGCTCAACTTACTGCTGTTCGGCGAGGAGTATGCCGTGACGATGGGGCTGAACGTCCGTCGCTCACGCGGACTGCTGTTCCTCTCCACGACGTTGCTGGCCGGCACGGTGACCGCCTTTTGCGGTCCGATAGGTTTCATCGGGCTGGCCATGCCCCACGTCACGCGGATGCTGTTCCGCAACAGAGACCATCGGGTGCTCGTGCCGGGAACCGTTCTTTCGGGTGCTTCCGTGCTGCTGCTTTGCGACCTCGTTTCCAAACTGTTCACCCTGCCGATCAACGCCATCACCGCATTGCTGGGAATCCCCATTGTGGTGTGGGTGGTCTTGCGCAACAAATCCGTTACAGCATGATAGAGTTACACGATTTTTCCATAGGCTACGGCGAGCGCACCTTGCTCTGCGAGGTGGAAACCACCATAGAAAAGGGCAGGCTGACTGCCCTTATCGGGCGCAACGGCACGGGCAAATCGACGCTGCTCCGCGCCATCGCCGGACTGAACCACCGTTATGCCGGTAGAATCCTGCTCGACGGGCATAACGCCGCTGATATGCGGGTTGTAGAGAGAGCAAGAACACTGGCATTCGTCACGACCGAGCGCACACGCATCGCCAATCTCAAATGCAAGGATGTCGTGGCTATCGGCCGCGCACCCTATACCAATTGGATAGGAAGGATGCAGAAGGCCGACACGGAGATCGTTATGCGGTCGCTCGCCTCGGTGGGCATGGAAGATTATGCGGAACGCACAATGGACAAGATGTCGGACGGCGAATGCCAGCGCATCATGATCGCACGCGCCCTTGCTCAATCCACGCCGATTATTCTGCTCGACGAACCCACCTCGTTTCTCGATATGCCCAACCGCTACGAATTGTGTACACTGCTGGCACGGCTGGCGCATGAAGAAAACAAGTGCATCCTTTTTTCCACGCACGAGCTGGATATCGCCCTCTCGCTTGCCGATGCGATAGCCCTTATCGACCCGCCCTGCCTGTCGTGCCTGCCGACCGAAGAGATGCGCCGGAGCGGTTGCATCGAACGGCTGTTCCGTAATAATTCCGTGACGTTCGATACCGCAACAGGTTCCATTAAAGTGAAGCAATGAGCAAAGGATACATCACAGAGAATTTCACGACAAATATCAGCGTGGACGAATACATTTTACGTTTCCGAGATGAAAAACGCTTCATCGAGCTATGCAAGCAATGCTCCAACTACGGGAACAGTTGGGGATGCCCGCCGTTCGATTTCGATACCGGAGCATTTCTGCGCCAATACAAGTATGCCTATCTTATGGCTACCAAAATTGTTCCTATCGAAAAAGGCATCCCGATAGACAAATCACAAGAGTTAATCAGGCCTGAACGAATCAGGATAGAAAAAGAACTGTTGAAACTGGAACTCAGATTCGGAGGTCGGGCATTCGCCTATGTAGGAAAATGCCTATACTGTCCCGATTCCGAATGCGCCCGCAAATGCAACCGTCCTTGCCTGCATCCGGACAAAGTACGTCCCTCGCTTGAAGCATTCGGGTTCGATATGACACGAACACTCTCGGAACTTTTCGGGATAGAGCTGCTTTGGGGAAAGGATGGTATTCTACCGGAATATCTTGTGATTGTAAGCGGATTATTTCATAATTCGGCAGAAAATATTATCAGTCATACGAAGCGTAATCAGGATTCAGTAACCCTGTAATCTTATTACTCTCATTGATAACGTTATGATAGCCATTCACAAAAAAGTCCCTGCAATCCGAATTATGGATTGAGGGACTTGATAACAATGAATGTAAAAACTAAAAGAACAGCTCTACTTTCGTATGCCTGTTGACTTCGACCGGTACATGGTCGGCTATGCCGCCTCTGCTTACCTTGACGATGCGTTCGATCGGTATGCCACGCTTTTTCAATTCTGCAACGATATAATCCGCTCTCGATGTACTTAATGAACCATTAAGCACAGGAGTTCCAGTCGAACTGTCGGCCGCACCGGTTACTCTCAAGGATAATCCGTATTTCTTGGCCACGCGAGCCAGTTCATCAAGGTTAAGCATTTGGGAAGCATCCGTCAGGTGCGCCGTATTGAGGTTAAAAAAGAAATAGACAGGCGACCCGATGCAATTCCCGGCTTGTATGAGTTCCGTCCTTTCAGAGACGATTATGCCCGGTTTCTCGGCATCATCTCCGTTGTTGCCATATCCAATACTTGCAGAATCAAGCGGCGAGATTCCATCCCAATGCCGGTTTTTCAATCTTGCCCGTAGTGAGTTCAATCCGCTGTAATTATTTCTGGGATAACCTTGACGGCGGTCGGTCTCATCGTCATTAACCAGATGACCGTACTTGTCAAGCAATCCTTCTATTTCCAGAATTTTCTTCAATTCTGCGAGCGTCCGTCGGTTGCGGTCGTACCAGTCTTTATGACGCTTGTTTTCTCCGGACAAGACATTGGCATAATCCACGAGCCACTCATTCTGACGAATGTAAGGTGTTGCATCAACCGCGCGTTTCCAACCGACCTTTCCGAGATGAAACGTGAAACCGGCGGTCAGCGATACCATGTGGTCGCCGAGGCGGTTCGGGCGTCCGTAACCATCGAAGTCCTGAAAGGTGGTCGTGCCGGAGAGTTCCAACATGGCACTTACTCGTTTGGAAATCCGATATTCTCCCTGTACGCCATACGAAACAGCAAAGGGATTATTCCCGTTAGAGGCATTGTGCAACAGGCCGACACCGGCAAAGGGAGCAAGATTCCAGCGTACCTGTTCTTGCCGGGCATATCTGCGGCCAAGGACATTCCACAGCAGATCCGCATGGATATGGTGGTAGTCCTGATTGGACAATGTTCCATCTTTGAACTGCACACCGCTGTAATTGATACGTGCGCCGACGGACGGAGTGAACCATTTTCCGACTGCGAAACTGTACGAGGGTTTCAAGCGTCCGAAGAGGTCTTCGCAGCCGAGAGGTGTGCCGAGAAAGGCGGACGTACCCCCGGCAATACTGACAAACCAGTTGCCAGTCAGGGATGCCGGAAGTACCACTCCGTCAAGATAGACGGGCTGTATCGGTTGCAGTTCCTCCGAGACATTATAGTACGGTGTATGTTGTACAGTATCCACCTGTACGGGTTGTATACTTGCCTGTGCCTGCAACGTGCAAAGCACGGCCAATATAAAAAAGATTTGTTTCGTCATATTCCAATGATATTATTCGTTATACTTTTTGATTTGTCATGAGACGTATGCCACTTACCGTTTGGGTTTCTTGCCAATGGCCGGACGCATCATGCGGCTCGCCATCCTCATGCTGCGGAGTGCCCATGCACGGTTGTCCTCGTCCTCATCGCGCCCCCATTTCAGGTCGCTGCCGCCACCTCCGCCGCCACGAGTTTCGGCAAAAGTGGTGGCATCATCGACCATACCGAGAAACAGCATCGTCGCGCAGTGCATCACGTCTGTACCTTGTTCCGCTATGGACTGGACGAGCGAGCCGTCGAACAGTTGCCGTTCCGCCACGTCCATTTGTGCCGATGCGTTCCTATACTCGCCGACCACATTTTCCAGCAGGACATCCTTGAGCAACGTGTCCACTTTGGAATGTACATCATGGGAGTATTTGTAGGCTTCCTCCTTGAGTTCCCCGGTACGTTCCTCAATGGCATCCATGTTCTCTTTCAGCTCGGCAAGCTGCCGGTCAGCCGTCTGTAACTTCTCCTGCTTGTCTGCCAGTTGCCTGTTGATTCCGGCCAGTTCTTTTTCCAGACTTTTCACTTGTGCGGCTAATTGTTCAGCATCACCCTTGTTCGCTTTCAAATCCTGTTCGGCTGCCGATAGCAGGGCCTCTTTTTCGGCTTTCGACTTCTCAAGGTTATCGACCATTGTCGTAAGCCCCTTGACCCTGCGCTCTGCCAGACGGATGTCCGATTGAAGGGTTGCCAGCACCTTTTGGTGGCGGTCTATATTTTCCTCGATGGTCGTACATTCTTCCGATAGCATACGGCGGTATTCTTCGGTAGTCCTGTGCCGTGCGCCTGTTTCGGATATGCTTGTTCCTCTCGACATTCCCCACCTTGTATTGACTTCGGCGAAAAAGTCGGTATGAAGCTGTTTCATCCTTGCGCTGTATTCAAACTTGTCCTTTCCGGCGAATATTTCCTTGTACGCAAAGCGGCCGTCTTTGATTGGCAACAAAGTACAATGCACATGAGGGTTCAATTCGTCAAGGTGTACGATGAATGCGGCGATGTTCTGCTCGCCATATTTGCCACTCACGAATGAATAGACGTCTTTCGCCCAGCGTTCAATATCGCTCATTCTTTTGATATGGGTATTGTCCGCATCTTTCTCGAAATCCACTTTCTGCGTGCCGAATGCGAGTTCGTGCATCCGCTCACGGGAACCGCCGAAAATGAAGTTCACCACCGTGCGGTACTTCGGTTCTGCCAGTCCTTCGTTGGGGTCTTTGATTCCACGCCTCTCCAATATGTCCGCCATCCGTTCGGGAATGTTGCGGCTCGTGTCGATGGGACGTACCTTGCCTCCGGGTGCAATCTCGAAGTTCAAGTGTTTGCGTGTGGGGTCGTAATTCCCCTTATTCATAGCGTACTTTTCCGCCCTTTCACTGCGGTCACGCAAATGTTCGTTGCTTTGGGCTGCGGTGATGCCTTTCGACACCTGCATATCAAGTACCTGTTTTTGATCTGCCATACTCTTTTCGTGTTGTTTGGACAATCCGTCCTGTCCCAGCTTGCTGCTTGCCCGGACAGCCTACCGACGGTCGGAGACCTATCGGGGTATTAGGCTCCCCCTTCCCTTTGTTTCGTGGCAGACGGGCAAGCCCGTGTGCCTCCTATAACCGGCAGGATAACCGTTAAGGGATGGAGGTGGATTGTTCGCGTTATACAATCTGTTTTCGACTCCCGGTTCAATCCACCATCGCCTGTGCCTTTGCCAGAAGCGATAAAAAAGGTTTGCGAAGCGATTTGAGGCGTTCTTGGTCTTCGTCCATGTCGAAGTCCGTCACTGATGCCTCGGTGTCGAGAATCAGCCCGGCGAGGTCTTTGGCGGACTCGATGAAAGCAGCCCATTCTTCACCGAGGTCAAACCGGAAGAAATCCACAAGCGGCGAACTGTCATCGAATCTCGACTTGTGCAGGATTTTTTGCAGGGCGGCGTGGGCGATGCAGCACAAGGCTGTTTCACGATGTTCCGTGACCAAAGTGCCGGAATGTGCGGAGGTCGTGATGGAATGGGTGTCCGAACAGTGTCCGGCGTCACGGTCGGCAATTTCAGTCTTTGCCAGACTTACGAGTTGTCCACATATTACGCCAGTTTCTGCAGCGGTCGTTTTGCCGATTACCCAATCGGACAATACCTCACGGAGCTGTCCGGCAAAGTCCGGCTGCTCCTGTGCATTGCGGGGCTGTGCTGCCTGACCGGATTGTACGGTCATGGTAATGACCACGCTTTTGGGAAGTTGGATGCGGGTCAGCAAGCCGAATGCCTCCATTGCACTCAAAAAAGAACGGACGGTAGCCCTGTGCCAATGCCACTCCGATGCGAGGTCGGAAACGGTCAGGTGGCACTGGTTGGGTTGCAGCACGTAGGCCTTCTTTCTTAAAAACGGAGAAACGAAACCTGCCAGTGATTTGTCCAACAGGTCACAGTACGCTTCGGTGCGTGTTTTGCGTTCATCCCCTTTCTCCTTGAGATATTCGAATACCTCCCTGTCTGCCAATATGGAAACAGGTATCTTTTGGTTATTTTTCATTTTCATTCGGTTTTAATGATTCATATTGTGCGGATATATCAGTGTTGCCGCTGTCCGCTTCATGCGGCAGATTTGCGTGATGATTCTCGTGATAGGATTCTGACAACATTCCGGGATGCTTTGCCCATCCGGAAAGTGTGTCCGTATCCTTGCATTCGGACATGACCCGAACGGAGGGATAGAACAGGGCTGCCAGAAGAAGATAGGCAATGGTTATCGCCAAGGTGTACAGGTGCGGCACAAAGCCCATGATCAGTGCGACCGATGCGAGTGTGACAAATGCACGGGGGCGGTCAAGCAACCTGCGTAACCAGTTGTCCGTCCGTCGGAACGAAAACATTGCGGCACAGACACCGGTAGAGAGTAGGATTCCAAACTCACCCATATGTCCACAGGCATATACATAATGGAAAAGAAGCAGGCATATCAGCCATACTTGCACATACAGTTTACGGGCGTTGCCGCTTCGTGCCATTGCCATGTAAAAGGGTGTCATGAACCGCTTGTTGTTCTTGTACAATGACATTGATACCCCGAAAGGTATCGCGCAGAAAATGAGTAGCAGGATATTCAGTAACATAAGTAATAGGGTTTTTCGGGCATAGGAGTGGGACGCACAATGAGTCCCAACTGGACAACGCCGTATGTCGCCAGCCGGATAAGGGTTTCGGCATCCTTGGGCGAAAAGTACATGGCCGCTTTCTTGATGCGCTGCTTGAATGTAATGTCTTGCTTTCGGTAGATGGCCAAAGCCTTGTCCAGTTCGTGTTCGGGAATAGTCCATGTCATACCCTCGGCGTGTATGCCGTTCGTCTTGAAGGCACGCAGTACCAATGTACGGGAAACGAGGTAGTCGGTGCGGTCGGTTCTTGAGATGATATGCTCCTTGTAGAGATTGTCATCGGCAACCTCTATCCACGTCCGGTAGGTGTTGATGCAATAGACCATCTGTCGGTATAAAGTTTCTCTCATATGAAATTCATCAGCACGTCGGACTTGTCTTTCTTGTATTTCAGGAACCCGCTTTTGGAGTGAAGTTCCAAATCGAGGCATAGGTCCCCGTACATCTGCTCCAAAGAATCATAGATGGTAACAAGGATGCTGTTTACATTGCCCTCGGCATCCGTCTTGGCGTTCATCTTGAACATCTGTCCGAAAGCGGGATTGGAGTATGCACAAGTGCTATGACCGAATTTTTCCGTCCGCATCGGGATATGGTGGTAAAGCGTGATCAACTCCATGTCGTCCTCGAACATATCCATTACTTCGTCCAGTTCGTAAGGGGTGCGCAACGGAAACGTAAGCAGCACATAGTCGCCGTAGAACTGCGGTTCTTCCATCGTCGTCACATCGAGCAACTGCGGAAGTTGCAGGGGGACGAATGCCATGAAGTCATTATAAAAATGTCGTAACATATTCATATATTTTTCTGTTGTTATATTTTACAGCGTGTGTATGAATGCCTCCATCAGCATTCCGGGCAGCTCGTCCAAGCGGTTGTCTCCGGGGTGCAGCATCCTGCCCAACTCCCTGAAAGCGTCGGGTGTCTGCGAGGCAAGCATATCGAGTTGCTCTCTTTCTTCGGCTGAAAGCAACGCCAGGCAGAAACCGTCCAACGACGAATAAGGCTGGAGAAGCATCCAGATGTAGGCTTGTGCCTGTGCCGGTGTCTTGACTTTTTTATTGCAGATGTCGTCGATACAGGTTCGGACATTCTGAATCAGCCTGCGGTTGGTGCGCATGGCCAAATAAATCATGGCATTGCGATAGGTGATGTCGTTCCGTTCGGCGGCAAGGAATACCTGTGCGCAGCATCGTTCCGTGTCATGCGTGATGTCGGAAAGATTCTCGCCGTCGAAATCAGGCAGACGTGAAAGGAATGCCCGGTACACAGCATCCTCCTTTTCGATAAAGGTCGTCAGGTCTGCCATACAATGAATACCGTAATCAATCGTTTCAGCAAGGGTAGTTCGATAAGTGGCAAGAATGTGTTGTCGGTTTCTCTGACTGACGGGCCGGTTATCCAATGAGGCAAAGAACGGTCGGATTGTTTCAGCCGCACGATGCAACTCTTTGTCTTCAAGATGCGGTGAGATTTGTTCTTTTACCCACAGTATATCCTTATAAGTGCGTGTTTGAGACAGCACCATCCGTGAAAATTCCATGCGGATGGAATCATGTATCTGTTCACACTCTTCTCTTACAGTGGAATGAAGCCGGCCAAGCGTATCACATTCGAGATGCAGGAATACGGAATCCCTCAATGTTTGCCATTGCTTGAGGTGTCCGGCCAATTCTTTAATGGAGAGTTTTTTCTGCCTGCGTATGTCGGACAGGTATTCCCTGTATGTTCCGGCAGGGTCATTCTTGGCTTTCGCCAATCGTTTGCCATTGCCGTTGTCGCATGACGCGCATAGGAATATGGCAATCGAAACGGCAATTATTTTGGCAAAGATTATCGGCTGTTTTAAGTTCGATTTTAATGTTTTCATACTATATCATTTCGTACTATTTAGTGCAAAACTATATATTATTTTTGATACTTCGCATCCGAAAAACCGTATTTTGTGCATTTTTTAATATCGTACTTAATAGTATGATTACCAATGAAAACAAGTGAAGATAAAACACGTGGAAATGTACGATTTTCGTTTTTTAATATAGTATGATTCATATACTCGAATAAAACTTGTATATTTGCACTTGTTATCATGAATATTGTATATTGATATGGCAAAAGTCGGTTATATATTCGAGGCTAATTCCTACGATGCGTTTGATGCGGATAAGGAATGGATGCGCCAGTACGGATGTGTACAAGTGGTTGAAGAATCGGTCGGACACGAGACGCTCAGACCGAGATGGAAACAACTGATGTCGAATCTTGAAAGGGGCGACGAATTGGTGGTGTCAAAATTCAGTAATGCTGTCCGGGGACTGCGGGAACTGGCGGCATTGATCGAGCTATGCCGCATCAAGGTCGTGCGTATTATCTCCATTCACGATAAAATTGACACCGACAACAAATTGTTTCCGGACACGACACCGGCGGAAGTATTGGCCATGTTCGGGGCATTACCGGAGGAAGTGGCTGTTTTGCGGAAGTCGTCGGATAAAATTATACGCCTGCAGCAGAGTATCAGTATTCCGATTTCCAAAAAAAGTATGAGTAAAACTGAACGGGACAAAAAAATCGTGGATATGTATAACAATGGGTATTCAATCCGTGATATTTGGAAAGAGAGCGGTGTCCGGAGTAAAAGCACCGTGTACAGCATTCTCAATAAATACAAGGTTCAGCTTAACCGAACACCGGGACGCGTGCCGGGCATCCGGAAATAGAACTTATAAATCAGATATGGATATTGAAAATCAGTAAATTGCTTGCATAATTCATTATTTTTTCGTATCTTTAAGTTGGATATAACTATAAAAAATAAGACCTATGGGAGATATTATAATTTTATTGCTGGTGTTTTTGGTAGTGGGCAGGCTCCTGAGGGGCGTCTTCGGCGGATTCAGTAAAAGCAGCTTCCGGGATGACAAATAAGTTTGGATTGTTATAACAGGCGGATATTTGTTAATTTTGCACCGTATTCATTAAAATCAAGAACAATATGACAAAAGCGGAAATTGTCGCTCAGATCTCACGGCAGAGCGGAATAGAGAAAACGGTGGTGATGACTGTGATAGAATCATTCATGGAAAATGTAAAAGAGTCGATGGTTGCGGGAAACGAGGTGTTCTTGCGCGGGTTCGGTAGCTTTATCATCAAACGGAGAGCTGAAAAGACGGCCCGGAACATTTCGAAGAATACGACAATTAAAATTCCCGCTCACAACATCCCTGTATTCAAACCTGCCAAAGCATTTCTGAATGCGATAAAAGAGAACAAGTAGAGCTTCGTAGCCTATAAAAGTACAGATGGTGCAACAACACCGTAATGAGTAAAACAAAAGCGGCCTTCGGGTCGCTTTTGTCGTGATAAGGCAAGGATTATTTCTTGCCTTTTTTCGCTGGTTTGGCCGGCTTTTCAGGAGTTTCCTCCTTCTCGACGGGCGGATAGAACTTGACGGCGACCATCACGATACGGTTGTGTTTCACACCGCTTTGGTCGCTCCATTCTTCGGGCTTGAAATACCCCTCGACGGTCAGCATCGTACCCTTGGTCAGTTGGTCGAACGACCCGGTGTTCTCGTTTTTACGCCACGCCTCAAAATTCATAAAGGCGGAAACGCGTTTGGATTCCTCGCCATTATTCTCCAATCGGCTTACTGCCAGAGGGAAACGTGCTACACTTGCGTTGGTGAACTGACGGATTTCTGCATCCTTTCCTACGAAACCGGTTACTACGAAATTGTTTTCAATCTTTTTCATAATGAATTGTTTTTAGAAGTTATTAAATCAATTTTACGCTGCCTCAAAAAGTAGGTGCAGTTAAGGGGATGCACCAAGGCCGGACGCATCAATACTCTTTATTTTTGTCCGTAGGCAAAACCGGAAGGCTCGATAAAGGAAGATTGTACGGCTGCGCCATTGGTCAAGACTTCCAAAGTCGTTCCCGTCTGCATACTATCTTTGCATCGGAAAATGATGATGACTTCGGCGGAAAACTATTCTGAAAATGAGCGGAAAACCGTAGTTGCAGGGGAAGTGAAAGTGCAATCCGTCCACCGGCACAATGGTGCGCGTTTCGGCTGTAAGTCCGCAGAATCGGCAGGTATTTTCGTGTAATTCGGTCGGACTGAATTGAGGTGGCTACAAACAGAACACTGAACTGACAACAGGTTGCGGTACCGCAGAAGGGAATATCAACGAAGTGGCGACAAAAGGCGGAACGGGATATCGGGGTACTGCCATGTTCCCGTCCGGCAGAAAGAAAAGGGGACAAAAGGGAAAAAGGAAAGAACCCTGCTTTTCGGAAAAGCGGACGGAGCTTTTCACGAATGGCTGTTTTTTACAAAAGGATATGGCGCAGCCAAAAGAGAGAGATAGATGTAAAAAAGGGAATGCGGCGTGGCAGGAATGGAAGATTATCCCGTTCCTGCCTGCCTGTATCATCAAAATTCTGCCATGATTACCCGATGCTCGAAAATCTTTTTTTGATTACTGGGACGTCTTTGGCAAACCCATAGGTGATGCTTGCCATAGCCGAAGACGAAATAATCATCAAGGCGTGTTTTTTCTTGTAGGCGTTCCATGCCGGTACGCAGTTCCGCTTCATCGGTTGAGAAAAGAATCGTGTTGATGATACGGAAGTAGAGTTCTGTTACCTCGTCACAATAAGGACAAAAGCTATGCTCAATCGTTGCTTTCATGTTTCTTTGATTTTAATTCTACTTCTACTATGTCTTCTATTCGACCATACAGGACAGAGCGCAACGCTGTTTTGTCAATGGCGTAATACTCGGCGATATGTCCGTGCTGTTTTACGAAATATCGTTTGAGAACATCGGAGAAATCAAAGAAGTAGCCCATCAATGCGATACCTCTTTTGAAATGGATGCACTCTTTCACGTTTCGGGTAATCCAGTTCTTGTCTTCACGGCTCAACTTGTCTCCGTTATCAAGTTGTTCCCGTAACTGGTAAACCCTGCTGTCTTTCAGCTTCTCTAATTCGGGTACGTCCCATTGGACGAATTTCATTGCTATCTGCTGCATCGCTCTTGTATTTAATCGTAAATAATCACTTCATCACGATACTCGACCACCTCTTTGCCACTACTAAGACGCACCACTATTTTATTGCCGAAGTCGCCGACAACTGTTCCCTCAGAGTAGCCTTTATAGGGGGTAAGCAAGGTGCAGTGCGCACCTATAATTTCGCTATTTTCTTCGTATTCGTACAGAAGTCATGTCATTTTACGGTTACAACTTGATATCCCATTTCCCCTGTGAGAAGATTCTGAAGCTCACGTATTCGTCTGTAAATTCGTAGGACAGAATTTTGATATAAGTTTTGTCTTTGGCTTCCAACGAAGCTATCAGTCTGTCGATTTCTTCTTCCGGATAAACCCAACGAGAGGTAAACTCCGCATCCACGCTATCGCTGTGTCTATTGACAAAGCCGTCGAAAGTGTCATCCAAGAATGCCTCTATCTTGTCGAGGTCTGCTTTGTTTTCCGTCCTTGCGTAGAAAATGTTTGTTGCATAGTTTGCCATAATCCTAAGTTTTAAGTTTTTTATTTTCCCTCTTTTAGCATTTCAGCTACTTTCGGGCTTGATTGAAAATTATGTCGCCTCAAAAGGTGTTATGGCTCTTTATGCAGGGTTTCACGACCAAATACGACCTCTGCAAAGCGGAGCGTGGAGATTTTGTCGGGAACCGTCAGGCTGTGACCTTGAATACAAGAAAGACATGACAAGTACCTTTGCGACACAATTCTCATCAGGCAGACCGAAAGTTGGGATGCGAGGATAGAATGCCTATGGCAGAAGTTACGATAAAAGGAACTTCCGTAAAATTGGGATGCAGCGAAAAAAGAAAATATCGGTGCGATTATCTTCTCTTTTGACTGTGAATATAAAAGTAAGGGGGAGAACTTCGGTAAAGGTTTAGTTTAGTCTATTAGCTTATATATATGCTAAACTAAAGTAAACTAAATATAGGCAGATATATTGGACTGCCTGTATAGGTGTTTTGAGGGAAATGGTTACCTTTGCAAAAAACAATGTTCCTTGAAAGAAACAGAGATTTGTCCTTTTTTCTTTTGGCTGTAGTTATTCATCCATAGATGACTGCAACAATCACTCTTGGCGAGAGGATGAAAATCGTGTGAAAAGACTTGGAAAAATACTCAAAATACGAACAAGTGAAGAGAAAGAAAGGTAGTGCAAACAAAAAAACAAGAAAATAAGATAATTCGTGTTTCTGTTCCTAATTTGTTTCTTGATAAAAACACATCACAATATAAACTATTGATTTACAAGATATTATGATGTGAAATTTTGAGATATAACTAAATTAACCAGTTTTGAATCTGTTGTAAAATCATCAAATATTATACAAGGAAGATTTGAATATATACCTGTCGTTTCATTAGTATAGCCAATTATAAAAGACTTACCAGCCGTCAAAACAGGAGTTGAATAAGAAGTATCATAATCCGTAGATTCTACGATATAATCCGTTGGTTGTTCATAATCAGTAATTTGCTCAAGTCTACAAATAGCCCATCCTTTAGGTAACTGCGTATAATGCGCGTTATCACAAGTAATTTTAGCACTCGGATTGATGCGCTTGAGCAGTTCTGATGCGGGTTCGTCATTCGGGTCTTGAGGCACAAGTTTGCCGTGTATCGCCAAATCAAGTATCTTGCTTTTAGTCTTTTTAATAATAAATTGTAAATCGGTTTTATTTTGTTCAATTTCATCAATAAAAGCAAACCAGCGCTCTATTTCTATTATTATCCTTTCTTGCTCAGGAAGCGGTGGTAGAGGAATAGCTGTATTGACAATTATTTCTTTCGAGATATTGGGTTGTGCTCCCCCACCTCCTTTTGCTATAAATATATCCCTATGAGATAAAAGAAAATAAAATAGGTAGTATTGAGTTATTGCATAATATTCAATACAGGCGCAACATGCTTGGTTTGTTGTTGCAGGGAAGGTGAGTATTCCCAATTTTCCTATTGTTGCCCCATACATAGCCATAAGAACACTTCCTGTAGGATTTATTTTAGCTGAAGAATTTGTAACTGCTTCTTCTGTAATACCTTCTGGAATATTAGTAATTAAACCATCATTTAAATCACCAGTTTTAAGCCATGGAATATTTCCACCATAATAAGATTTATTGGAACGGCTTGGTGTTCCACCTGATTGCCAAATACCAATATTCCCTAAAGTTGTCCATACCCAATTCTCCGGAATTTCAAACGGTACGTTCTCATAATGGGGCGTATCGGAAGTTTTTATTAGGTGTAGTGTTGATAAATGTTATTGAAATGTAAAAAATGAGTTTGATATTTTGAATCATTCGGGTAAGTTTATTATAAATTAAAGAATCTCTTTTGTAGCATTTTTTTATATTGTATTCAAACTTATAGGCGATATTGATACCACAAAAAAACGGACTCACCCGCTGAACTCCAGCACGGTGAATCCGTTTTCTATATAGATAAAGAATCAATTTATTCCTTGTCTTTCAATGCATCAAAAATCAGTTTTTCCAGTTCGTCG